>Ga0105048_10002676_pt1 | contig 29005 bp, 27 predicted proteins | sample MAT05_FD_78382 | JGI IMG/M metagenome (GOLD analysis project Ga0105048, IMG submission 78382) | Freshwater microbial communities from Lake Fryxell liftoff mats and glacier meltwater in Antarctica - MAT-05 | ecosystem: Environmental > Aquatic > Freshwater > Ice > Liftoff microbial mat | place... | reverse complement strand
GTCCGATGAACCAGACGGCGGCGTTCTGGTCGGTGGTGCCCGTCTTGCCCGCTACCGGGCGTCCGATCTGCAACGTCTTGCCCGTGCCCTGCGTCATCACCGAGGTCAGCAATTGATTGACGGCATCGGCCACGGCGGGCTTGATCACCTGCTCGCAGTTGTTCGGCGGCGCACCGATCTGCACTCCGTCACGGTCGATGATGTCGACGAAGGGAAGCGCACGGCAATGGACACCGCTAGCAGCAAACGTTGCGTAGGCCTCGGCCATGGCCAGCGGTGAAACGGCTTGACTGCCGAGGACGAACGAAGGGATCCGCTTGAGTGGTTGCCCGGTTGCGCGCGTGACCCCGAAGGCTTCCGCAATTTCCTTGGGGCGACACAACCCCGTCTCGCGCTCAAGTGCAACGAAGTACGTGTTGACCGAGTTCGCCGTTGCAGTCCGCATCGAGAAGGTGCCGCTGCCCGTTGAGTTGCTGACGGTGTAGGGCGTAAAGGGCGCTCCCGTCGTGCAGTCCTTGAAGCCGCTGAAGGTGCGCGTCGAGGGCGATCGGATCGACTTGGTGATGGGGATGCCCTGATCGAGCGCGGCAGCGAGGACGAACACCTTGAAGGTGGAGCCGGCCTGTGCTCCCAGTGAACCGCCGTACTGGGTGTCGACGTTGAAGTTTACGGTCGTGACGCCGCGGCCCGAGGTGCCCCACGTGCGGTTCTGCGCCATCGCCATGATCGCGCCGGTTCCTGGCTGAACCGAACTCACCGCGGCCGCCTTGTTGCTCCGATCGGTCCGTGGGATGTTGGAGTCGACGGCCTTCTGGGCGGCGTTCTGAAGTTTCGGATCCAGCGTGGTCTTGATGGTGAGCCCGCCGCGGCGCAGGAAGGCGTCTCGGTCCTCACGGGTCTTGCCGAAGTAGGGGTCGTTCTGGATGAAGCGCAGCACGTAGTCGCAGAAGTACGCGGCGTAGGACGTGGTGCAGCCGTTGCGCGACTCCGTGATCTTCAAGGCACGTGAGAGCGAGATGCCGGTGGCCTTAGTGGCCTGTGCCGAAGTGATCATTCCGAGCTGCGCCATGCGGGTGAGCACCACATCGCGCCTTGCCTGCGCTTTGGCCGGGTACTTGCGCGGATTGAAGCCGATCGGTTGCTGAACGAGCCCCGCCAATGTGGCGGACTGCATCAGCGAAAGATCCTTCGCGTCGTTGTTGAAGTAGCGCTGTGATGCCGCCTGCACGCCGTACGCACCGTCCCCGAAGTAGACGGTGTTGAGATATCGCTCGAGGATCTCGTCCTTGCTGTACTTCTTCTCGAGGGCGACCGCGAAGCGCATCTCGCGCAGTTTGCGCGACACGGTGCGTGCCCGCGCGTCTTCGCGTTCCTGCGCCGACTTCGCGTTCTCGACGAGCACGGTCTTGACGTACTGCTGGGTGATCGTGGAGCCGCCCTGGCGCACGCCGCCCGACTGCGTATTCCGCTGAAGTGCGCGAAGCGTGCCGCGCACGTCGACACCGCCGTGCTCGTAGTAGCGCGAGTCCTCGATGGCAATGATTGCCTGCTTCATCACCGGCGCAATGCCGATCAGGGGCACAGAGATTCGGTTCTGTGCGAATACCTCGGCGATGCTGGATCCGTCTTTCGCCAGGACCACCGAACGCTGCGGTAGCGGAGGTGTGTCGAGCACGCTGGGTAGTGACTCGAACGACTGCGCCGCATCGCGTGCACCCAAGGCCACGCCGCCGGCCAATGGCAGCAGCATTCCGGCCAGGAGGACACCGGCCGCCACGCTCGCGCCGACGAAGCGCCGCAGCGGGTGCCGCGTCGGCTTCCAGCGGGGCGGGTGTGCCCCCTGTGACGTCATGCGTAGCAGGGTACGTCGCGGAGGCCCGGATTCCCTAGGTACGTCCGTACCCGACATCTCAGACTTAACAGCCGAATCGGACACGAAAGGGCTCACCGAGGGTGCTGGGCCATAACGAACCTGTAACCGTTGGTGACCGGGGTCTTCCCGGGTGCCTGCCCGTGTCCCTACGGTCACTAGGTAGACGGTCCGCCACCTGTGTCACATCAGCCACAATCGGACCCGTTCATCCAAGCCTTGGGGAGGCGCTCATGACGTGGTCGGCAGACTGGATCGCCGAGGCTGCATGTCAGACGAGCGATCCCGACGAGTTGTTTGTTCAGGGTGCCGCCCAGAACCGGGCCAAGGGCGTCTGCATGACGTGCCAGGTGCGCACCGAGTGCCTGGCCGATGCTCTTGATCATCGCGTCGAGTTCGGCGTGTGGGGCGGCATGACCGAGCGCGAACGTCGTGCGCTCCTTCGTCGTCGGCCTCAGGTCACCTCATGGCGCGAGGTGCTCGAATCGGCGCGCGACGAGTACGAGTCGTTGATGTCGCCGGACCACGAGATTTCGTTGGTCGATTCGCCGCTTCAGGTTGGCTGACCCGAACCGAGCATCTGCCCGACTCGGCGCAGTGCCTCGAGATCGTGCACGTCCTGCGCGAGCGCGTCGACGAGCAGCACCGGGATTGATTCGTAGCCGGCGGTGAAGCGGTCGACCAGCCTGATCTCGCGCTGAAACCGTCGGGCACTCTCAGCGTGAAGTCGGAGCATGGCCGAGGTGAGCCGCAACGAGTCTTCGGGCGAATCGTCGGCGGAAGCCTCCGCTGATGGTTCTGCCACCAGCATTGCTTCGATGCGTTCGGCCCCGGCTGCTGCCGCGTCGGCGGTGATCGCAGTGGTGAGCGGTCGGTGCACCCGGTTCACCAGAAGGCCGGCCAATGGCAGAGCATCGACGCTCAACCGGTCCACGAAGTACGCAGCTTCGCGCAGCGCATCGGGTTCAGGTGCCGAGACGACAACGAACGTGGTGCCAGGCTCCTTGAGCATCCGGTACGTGGCATCGGCCCTTTCCCGGAAGCTTCCGAACATCGCGTCGAGCGAACTGGCGAAGGTGCGCACATCCTCGAGCACCTGGGCCCCCAGGATGCGATCCAGGACACCGCTGACCACACCCATCCCCGCGTTGAACACCCTCAGTCCCGCGCGGGCTCCTTTGCGGGAGGGAACGATGAGCACCCGAATGAACTGGCCGTCGAGGAACGAGCCGAGACGCTCGGGGGCGTCGAGAAAGTCGAGCGCCGATCGGCTCGGCGGAGTGTCGACGATGATGAGATCCCAGGTGCCCTCGTTCTGCGCCTGCCGGCTGAGCTGGGCCAGTTTCTCCATCGCCATGTACTCCTGCGTACCGGCGAACGAGGACGACAGCGATTGGTAGAACGGGTTCGCCAGGATCGCGGCTGTGCGTTCGGGATCACTATGCGCTTCAACGATTTCGTCGAAGGTTCGTTTCATGTCGAGCGCCATGGCATCGAGCGATCCGCCGGCGCTGCCATCAACCCCGGCAACGCGACGTGGTTCGTTGTCGAGCTCGACCAGACCCATCGACTGCGCAAGCCGGCGAGCCGGGTCGATGGTCAGCACGACGGCGCGCCGGCCCCTCTCGGCCGCGCGCAGACCGATCGCGGCCGACATCGTCGTCTTGCCTACCCCGCCTGATCCGCAACACACAAGGATGCGGATGCTGCGGTCATCGATCAGCGCGTCGACGTCGAGCACGTGCTCGACGTGATCCGGCGTTGAGGCTTGGCTCATGCGTTCACGACCGCTGTGCGGAGTGTGGTGGCTAGCTCGAGCAGCGCGGCCATATCGACACCGTCATCGATCCACGGCAGTTCAGCAGCACGCGCATCAAGGGCATGGACTGCCGCAAGCTGCTCGTCCTCTTGCTCCAGCCGAGCCTCATGCCGAATGGCTTCATCGAGCATCGACTTGGCCGAGCCGACCGGCCGCGCCATGCCGAGGTGCTTCAGCGTGGCTGCGGTCTTGGCGGCGTGATGCTTGAGGGCGGTGGCATCGGAGTCAAGACCCGCCATCTGCGCACGTTGAGCGGCGTCGAGCCAGCGGGTGCGCATGCCGTTCACGATCACGCGTCCGATGGGAATGCCGGCTGACTCAAGCTCGGTGATGCCGTCGGCGGTCTCCTGCACCGGCATCTCCTCCAGCAGCGTCACCACGTGGACCACGGCACGCGAGGACTTCACCAGCGAGGTGATCGCATCGGCCTGCGCGCGAATCGGCCCCACTTTGGCCAGACCCGAGACCTCGCTCCCGACGTTCAGGAATCGGGTGATGCGCCCGGTCGGCGGTGCGTCGACCACGACAGCGTCGTACTCCTGTCGTCCGGCTCTGCGTTGCCCGACGGCCTCGTAGATCTTGCCCGTCAGCAGGACGTCGCGGAGTCCTGGTGCAACGGTCGTCGCAAAGTCGACGGCGCCCACCTTGCGCAGCAACTTGCCAGCCGGTCCGAGCCGGTAAAACAGATCGAGGTACTCATACAGCGCCGCCTCGGGATCGATGGCCAGCCCGACCACCTCGCCACCCGAAGGGGCCGGGGCGAGCCGAACTTCGGCGTACGGCAGCGGCGCGACATCGAAGAGTTGGGCGAGCCCTTGACGACCCTCGACCTCGGCCAGCAGTACGCGCCCGCCGTCGGAGGCCAGGGCCAGCGCGAGCGCAGCAGCGACGGTCGTCTTGCCGACGCCGCCCTTGCCAGTCACCACGTGCAGTTGGGGATCCACGTGCCCAACCTAGATCGGCTGCGGCGCTCGCACCGGCTGACCAGCGCAGGAGGGTCGTGGCGGGGCGGTCCCGACTAGGGTCGGCTCATGGACAAGTCCGTGTGGGAGTACGTGACCGTTCCGCTGCTGATTCACGCCACGAAGCAGATCCTCGATACGTGGGGTGAGGATGGGTGGGAGCTCGTGCAAGTGGTGCCCGGCCCCACACCGGAGAATTACGTCGCCTACCTCAAGCGCCCGAAGGGGTAATCGCCATGAGTACGCCAGAGCAACGAATCGCCGACCTCGGTTTCACCCTTCCCCCGGTGCCGGCGCCCTTGGCCGCTTACGTACCGGCCGTGCGTACCGGATCGCTGGTCTATACCGCGGGCCAGTTGCCGTTCGTCGATGGCGCGTTGCCGCTCACGGGAAAGGTGGGAGCCGACGTAGCGCCGCACGATGCACAGGTGCTCGCCCGTCAGTGCGCACTGAATGCCCTGGCGGCCGTGAAATCCGAAATCGGTGAGCTATCGCGGATCGTGCGCGTGGTGAAGGTGGTCGGTTTCGTGGCCAGCGCTCCCGACTTCGTGGGGCAGCCTGCAGTGCTCAACGGGGCCAGCGAACTCCTGGGTGAGGTGTTCGGCGATGCAGGGATCCATGCGCGCAGCGCTGTAGGGGTGGCCTCACTTCCGCTCGATGCACCGGTCGAGATCGAGCTGATCGTCGAGGTGGAGTGACCCCACTACCTCGCGATGCATCGACGGTCGTGCTGCTGCGCGATGGCACCGATGGCCAGGGTCTGCAGGTGTGGTTGATGCGTCGGCTCGAGACGTTGGCCTTTGCCGCTGGTGCCCACGTCTTTCCCGGCGGTTCGGTCGACCCCTCCGACGATGATCGACTACCTCTTGCAGGTGGAACCCTGGACGGCGTGGCGTCGGTGATGGGGGCGGCTCCTGATCGTGCTGAGCGCCTACTGGCCGCAGCCGTGCGAGAAACGTTCGAGGAGTGCGGACTGGTGCTGGCCACCGGGCCGAAGACCGGCGCCTGGTCGTCGGCCGATCGCGACGACCTTCTGGCAGGGCGTGTGTCGGTCGCCTCCTTGATGCGCCGTGACGACGCTGTACTAGATCTGCGCCGATTGCTCCCGTGGGCCTGGTGGTTGACCCCTGACTTCATCCCGCGGCGCTACGACACGTGGTTCTTCCTGATGCACGTGCCCGAGGGCATCGAACCTGAGCACGTCGGGGAAGGCGAAGCGGTGGATGCGCGTTGGTGGGGCGTCGACGAAGCGCTTGAGGCGAACCGGGCCGGTTCGGTGATGCTGCTACCACCCACTTTCGGCGTGTTGACCGACCTGGCCGGCAGTGGAGGTGTCGCGGAGGTGCTGATGCAGGCACCTCAGCGGCTCGAACAGAGGTCGGGATGAGCGAGGCCATCTCGGTCAGAGTTCCTGAATGGGCGCGGCTCGTCACGGCACCGAACCCCGGACCGATGACCCTGGGCGGGACCAATTCGTGGCTGCTGCGATCCCAGACGAGCCGGGATCGCGTCATCGTGGTCGACCCCGGTCCGCTTGAGGAGTCGCACCTGCTCGAGCTCGCGATGCACGGCGACGTGGAGCAGATCCTGCTCACCCATGGTCACCGCGATCACAGTGAAGGCGCGCAGCGGCTGCACGCGATCACCGGTTCGCCGGTGCGCTCCTGGGACCCGCAGTGGCTGCAGCACGCCGACCGCTTCCAGGACCGCGAACGAATCGAGCTGAACGAACTCACGGTCGAGGTGATTCACACGCCGGGCCACACCGGAGATTCGGTGTCGTTTGTCGTTCGTCACGCCGACGGGACCGCTGCGCTGATCACCGGCGACTCCATTCTTGGCCGCGGTACCAGTGTCATCGCTCATCCGGAGGGGCGACTTGACGACTACTTGTCGACGCTTGAGCGCTTGTCCGGCGTCGGTGATGTCGTCGTTCTGCCCGGTCATGGACCGGTCAGCGGTACGGCGGTGGAGCAGGCGACCCACTACCTGAAGCATCGGCTGCAGCGGCTCGACGAAATGCGCACGGCCATCAGCTGCGGTGCCGAATCGGCGCAGGATGTGCTTGCAGCGGTCTACGCGGGGGTTCAGCCCGAGCTTCGCGATGCGGCGATGCTCAGCGTGCAGGCGCAACTGCACTATCTGCGTCAGCTCGGTGAGATCGAGTAGTAGCGCGGTAGAGGTAGCGCTGTGAAAGAAGGGGTAGAGGTAGCGCTGTGAAAGAAGGGGTAGAGGTAGCGCTGTGAAAGAAGCCGGGGTCAGCGTGCCCGGCGGGCGAGCTTCTCGCTGTCGAGGATGGTGACTCCGCGGGGCTCCAAGCTGAGCCACCCGCGCGAGGCGAAGTCGGCGAGCGCCTTGTTGACGGTTTCGCGCGAGGCCCCGACCAGTTGCGCAAGCTCTTCCTGCGTCAGGTCGTGAGTGACGTGAATCCCGTCGTCGTTGGGTGTTCCGAAGCGGTCCGAAAGATCGAGCAGCGCCTTTGCCACTCGGCCGGGAACGTCGGCGAACACCAGATCACCCATCGCCTCGTTGGCTCGCCGGAGTCGCTGAGCCAACGCTCGCAACAGCGACTCGGCGAGCGCAGGGCGTCCGGTCAGCCAGGTGGTCAGATCGGTGTGGCCGAGGCCCACGAGGGTGCAGTCGGTGAGCGCGGCTGCCGTGGCGGTGCGCGGTCCAGGGTCGAACAACGACAACTCGCCGAACATCTCGCCAGGTCCTTGAACGCTGAGCAGGTTCTCGCGGCCATCGGTCGAGGTGACGCCGAGCTTCACCTTGCCATCGATCACAACGTAGAGGCGATCGCCGGCGTCGCCCTCGGCGAAGATGACCTCGCCCTTGTCGAACGAGACCTCCTGCATCGACGAGCGGAGCGCTGAGGCTGCGTCGTCATCGAGTGCTGCGAACAGCGGCGCGCTCATAAGCACGTCGTCCACGCGTTTCCTCCCTGCGACCGGCCCCCGACCGCGGATGCGGTTGATGGCGGTCAGTGTGGCACGCCGAAGCCACCTGGAGCGGGTGGAACTGCAGCCTGCCGAGTACTGGTTGTCGTGCCTGAGCGCAAACGCTTAGGCAGCACCAGGTGCGCTCGGCAGAGCAACGAGGCACTGTGAGGGGTCCTCGTGGTAGCGGGCGATCAGCTCGGCTGTGGCACGTCCGAGTCGGCGGTGCAGCGCCTGCCGGTAGGTCGAGAGCTGGAGTTCGGCGAAGGCCAACTCGCGCTCGAGCCGCGCACGGGACTGGGCGTCATCTGGATCCACCGAGCTCTTCCACAGATGGTCGAGATCGGGGATCGGCGGAATGTCGTCGTCGGGCACGATCGCTATGAGCGCCATGCGTCCTTGGGCGGGCCGCTCCTCGGCGAATGCGTCCTGCAAACGCTCCATGGTGGGAACGTCGTCGCGGTGGGATCGCACGAGGTCGAGGCGCGCCTGAATGATGCGACGCCAGTACGACACCCGGTGCTCCTCGGTGCCCAGGGCCTTGCGGTATGCACGCAGCGCCGGCAGGTCGAGGTGCACGAACTCGAGGCTGCGCTCAGGCGTGGCGCGGCGATCGGTGGCGTCGCGCCTGCGGGCGTCCTGGTTCTGCTGCTGGCGGCGGATATCCATGGTGGTCACAAGAAGCGGATCGACCCGGGCGGTGCCGCGGTTGATAGGCCGTCACCCGGACGGTCGATCGGAGCCCGCGAACGTAGGCTGAGCCGGTGACGGTTCCCGTGCAGCGCACCCCGGTGAGGCCTGTGGCCGCAGCTGGCGATGTCAGCCGAACGGCGTTGGTGCGGCGGGCCCGCCGGATGCACCGCGAACTCATCGATCTGTACCCCGAGGTTCACTGCGAGCTGGATTTCTCGAGCCCGTTTGAACTGCTCGTGGCCACCATCCTGTCGGCCCAGTGCACCGACAAGCGGGTCAACTCCGTCACTCCGACCCTCTTCGATCGCTACCCCGATGCGGCCGCTCTGGCGGCTGCCGATCGCGCTGAGGTCGAGGCGATCATCCAGCCCACGGGCTTTTTCCGAGCTAAGACCGACACCCTTCTCAAGCTGGGCGGCGAGCTCACCACGCGCTTCGAGGGCGAGGTGCCAGCGAAGTTGAAGGACCTGATCACGCTGCCAGGCGTTGGACGTAAGACGGCGAACGTGGTGCTGGGCGAGGCCTTTGGCGTTCCCGGCATCACCGTCGATACCCACTTCGGTCGCCTGGTGCGTCGGTTCGGCTGGACTGACGAAGAAGATCCGGTGAAGGTGGAGCACGCAATCGGCGCGCTGTTTCCTCGTAAGGATTGGACCCAACTTTCGCAACTGGTCATCTGGCATGGCCGTCGACGTTGCCATTCGGGTCGGCCTGCGTGCGGTGCCTGCCCCTTGGCCCCATGGTGCCCCTCGTTCGGTGAAGGACCCACTGATCCGAAGCAGGCGGCCAAACTCGTCCGCGAGCCGCGCGGATGAGCGGCAAGGCTCGAGACGTGGACGCGCATTGGCGAAACGTCGTGGGCGTGTTCTGCGCCGTCGCGCTCTTGGGTGCGGGCCTCTCGGCCTGCGCCTCCGATCCCGCGCCACCGGTCGACTTCGTCCCCTCGTTGAGCGCTTCTGAATCGCCTGAGGCGCAAGCCGGATCCGCGCCGAGCCTTGCTGGCGTTCCGGTATGCCCCTCGTCGGAGGCCGACGCTGCGCAAGCGGAGGGTGTTCCGGTTCTGCCCGCCGGGAAGTTCGAATGCTTGACCGAGGGTCCGACGGTGAATCTCGCTGGGCTCCGCGGTGTTCCCACAGTGGTGACGATTTGGGCGTCGTGGTGCGAACCCTGCCGTCGCGAGATGCCGTTCTTTGTCGATCTGCAGGAGCGTGCCGGATCCACCGTGCGGATGCTGGGCATCGACGTTCTCGACCGCGCGTCACCAGCACGGGCCGCGGTTGAAGACTTCGGGATGAACTTTCCCTCTGTGCGCGATCCCAAGGGCATCACCAAACAGACGGTGGGCTACCCAGGGCCACCCGTGTCGCTGTTCCTCGATGCCGATGGCGTCATCACCTACCGCAAGGTGGGTCCTGTTACCACCCAGCAGCAGCTTGATGACCTCGTGTTCGAGCACTTGGGGGTGCGGGTGCCGTGACCACCGATACCGATACCGATATCGCGTTTCTCGAGGAGCAGCACCGTGGGTCGGGAGCCGTGCTGGCCTCGGGATCGCCCACGCTTGCCGAGTTGCCGACATGGCTGACGCCCGTGGTGTCGTTCGCCCGGTCCGTCGGCGTCGCGGATCTCACGCGCTGGCCGCCTCCGCCAGAGGGGGGGCGCTCGTCGTCGGTGCTCATCCTGTTCGGCGACGGATCGCAGGGCGGGGATGTGCTGCTGATTGAGCGCGCCCATGACATGCGCAGCCATTCCGGTCAGCCGGCGTTCCCAGGAGGAGCTCTCGACCCGGGAGACAGCGGCATCGTGGCTGCGGCTCTCCGCGAGGCGGTCGAAGAGACCGGGCTCTATGCAGGTGGTGTTCGCCCCTTTGCGGTGTTGCCTGATCTCTTCGTCCCTCCCAGCGGGTTCGTGGTCTCACCCGTTCTAGCGTGGTGGGCGAAGGAATCTGCCGTGAGCGTGGTCGATACGCGCGAGGTGGCGTCGGTGCATCGCGTGCCGTGGCGCACGCTCATCGATCCGGTCAACCGGGTCAAGGTGCGGCATCCGAGCGGGTATATCGGCTCCGGGTTTCTCGTTGGCGATCTCGTGGTTTGGGGATTCACCGGTGGTCTACTCGACCGCGTCATCGCGCTGGCCGGCTGGGAGCGGCCGTGGGATCGCTCGGTGAGTGTCGACGTGGACGAGCGGATCGAACTCTTTGACGAGGGACCGTCGGCATGAACTTCGTCGATCTGATGCTGATCGGGCTTGTTCTGATGGGCGCCATCACCGGCTATCGCCAAGGCTTCGTCGCAGGATTGTTCGGGTTTGTCGGTTTTCTCGGCGGCGCGGCGGTCGGCATGGTGCTGGTGCCGGTGGCGGTGCAGAACTGGGAGTCGCCCATCGTGAAGGTGGCGGTCACGGTGATCGCTGTGCTCACCTTCGCGGGCATCGGTCAGGTGCTCTTCGGCATCGCCGGCGGAAGGATCCGGGATGCGATCGACTGGCGCCCGGTTCGAATAGCCGATGCACTGGGTGGTGGCCTGATCTCGGCTGTAGCCGTGGTTCTCGTGGCGTGGTTTCTGGCGATCGCCGTTGTGGCCGGACCCTCAAGCGCATTGACCCAGCAGGTGCGCGGTTCGACGATCCTGGCGCAGGTAGATGGTGTGATGCCAGCGCAGGGCCGCGACCTGTTCAGCACCCTGCGCAACGCATTCGACGAAAGCTTCTTTCCCCAGGTATTTGCCGGAATCGTCACACCGGCACTCGTTCCGGTGGCTCCGCCGGACGGCGACTTGGCCACATCGTCGATCGCGTCCGAGGTGAGGTCGTCGGTCGTTGAAGTGGTCGGTGATTCCGAGACATGCAACAAGGGCGTCACGGGCTCTGGTTTCGTCTTCGCAGACGAGCGAATCATGACCAACGCTCATGTGGTGGCCGGAACAGACCGGCTCTTCGTTCGCGTCGGTGGGTCGGGCGCGCCATTGCGTGCCGAGGTGGTGCTCTTCGATCCTCAGGTCGACATCGCCGTCCTCAGGGTGCCGGGCCTTCGATCAGATGCCTTGCGCTTTGCTACCCGGGAGGCCTCGCGCGGGGACGGTTCGATCGTGATCGGGTTCCCCGGCGGCAAGGCGTACACGGTGGGATCGGCCCGTGTTCGCGACGTGCAGCGAGCGCGCGGCACCGACATCTATGACAAGAAGGCGGTGGTGCGCGAGATCTACTCGCTCCGCGCCACGGTGAGGCCCGGAAATAGTGGGGGGCCGATGCTCGATTCGGCCGGTCGCGTGCTCGGCATGGTGTTCGCGGCTTCCGTCGATGATCCCGAGACCGGCTACGCCTTGACCCAAGGAGAGATCGCCGACGATGCCGCGGCCGGAGCGCGCGCTACTGCGTCGGTGTCGACGGGTTCGTGCCTGTGATCACGGACCGAGCATTCTGAGGAGCGGCAAGTCTGCCCGTGGGAGGCCGTCTGATTCCAACGCGTGCAGCATGTCGATGATCCACCGGTCAATGCTCGTGCGCTCGACACCGATCGCTTCCCACACCGCTGGGCTCGCGTCGGCCAAGGTCATGCGAGCACGCTCGGAGAGGCGGTGGGCGCCGACCGCGTTGCCTCGTGCCGCATGGGTGACGGCGACGCAGGCCTGAGCCAGTCCTTGCCACAGCGGCCGTTCAACCTCGGGGCATTGCTTCCATCGCGCTTCGAGAACCTCGTGAGCAGCGAAGGGGAAGCCGGAGTCGAGCAGCAGTTGTGCGGTCTCGAGCGCTTCAACAGGCGAGCGCGTGGCATCCACGTCGACACCGTGACCTTCGTCGGCCGCGCCGCTGTCGAGCGGGCGACCGAGAGCATCGCGTGCTCGCGGATCAGCCGCGGTCGTCACCGTTGGTCGCCGGCGGTGCCGGGGGAGGGGGCGGCGGAGGAGGCGGATCGCTCAGCGGCACCGGCAGGGCCGGAGCCGTTCCGGCCGGCGGAGGAACCGGAGTGGCCGGGTTCTGTGGCGGACTTGGTGACGCGGGGGTGCTCGGGGTCGGGGCGAAAGTGGTGGTGGTGGGGCTGGGTGATGGTGGAGCCGGCGCGGGCTTCGCGGGAGTGGAAACGGGACGCGTCGATTGCGCTGGAGCCGGTGTGGCCCGCGGTGGTGCACCCACGCGCGCGGCGACCGGAAGCTTTAAGTCCGTGGCGGTGCCGTTCGATTGTGTCGCGGCCGATGCCTGTTGACCTGCGCGCTCGGTGGCGTCCTTGAACTTCTGGGGGACTGCCTTCAGGACTTCACGCGTGGCTTCGCGTTGGTGCTGGGCGCGCTCGGGTCCCTTCACTTTCTTGAAGTGACTGACGGCGATGGCGGCGAGGATTGCCGTGATGAGCAGGAGCAGGCCGGCCACGATCAAGAAGCCGGCCCACACCGGAAGGCCGGCGGCCACGATGCCGTAGGCAGCCGCGACCAGTAGGAAGAGGAAGGCGAGGGTCGCCAGAAAGAGGGCCGCGCCGATGAGGCCCGCTCCTCGGGCGGCCTGCTGCGCACTTTGCCGCACCTCGGCTTTGGCCAGGGCGATCTCGCCGCGGATCAATGCCGAGATGTCTTCGGTGATGGACGCGAAGATCTGGCCGAGCGAGCGGTTGGTGTCGCGCCCGGTGCCGTTCGTCGAACTCATCGATCCTCCTGGGTCGGTGCCTCCGACACTCTAAGCGTCGCGGGTCGCTCTTCGCCGGTGCTCGTAGCGTCTGATTGGTACACGTCGGGGATGCCGTCGCCATCCTCGTCGCGGTCCTCCTCCTCCGCCAGCAACCGGTAGGCGCGACGCCGTTGAGTCAGCACCATGCTGGCCAGCACCGCTGCGATCAGGGAGCCGGCCAGGATGCCGAGCTTGGCGTGGTCGAGCTGCACCTCGTTGCCCTCGAAGGCCAGTTCGGCGATGAGGAGCGACACGGTGAAGCCCACGCCAGCGAGAAGGGAAACACCTGCGATGTCGGCCCAGTGCAGCCCGGGGCTCAACGTGGCGCGGGTAAATCTCACGACCAGCGCAGTGGTGACCATGATCCCGACGAACTTGCCAACGACGAGGCCGAGCACGATTCCTTGTGCCCCAGGATCGGCGATCGCAGCGCCGATGTCGGTACCCACGACCGTCACTCCGGCGGCGAAGAAGGCGAAGACCGGCACGGCGAAGCCGGCTGAGGTCGGGCGGATCCGATGTTCGAGACGTTCGGCGGGCGACTCGTCCTCGTCGGCATCTGGGCGGACCCGTGTGGCCAGGCCGAGCGCTATTCCGGCCACGGTCGCGTGGATGCCGCTCTCGTGTACGAAACCCCAGAGCGCTAATGCCAGCGGCAGGTAGATCCAGGGCGAGGTGACGCGCCGACGTTGCAGCACGATGTACAGAATGACCAGCGCGATCGAGGCGAGCAGCCAGAGCAGCTTGACCTTGTCGCTGTAGAACAACGCGATGACGGTGATCGCTCCGAGGTCGTCGACGACGGCGAGCGTAAGCAGAAAGGCGCGCAAGGCCGGCGGCAGGCCACGTCCGACCACGGCAAGCACCGCGAGGGCGAAGGCGATGTCGGTGGCCATCGGGATGCCCCACCCGGTCACGGAGTCCGCGTCATTGCGGGTGATCGCAAAATACAACAGCGCCGGAAAAACCATGCCGCCTAGCGCCGCTGCTATTGGGAGAACCGCGTCGCTGCGCTTGCGCAGAGTGCCCACGACGAGTTCGCGCTTGAGCTCGAGGCCGGCGACGAAGAAGAAGATGGCGAGAAGCCCATCAGCCGCCCAGGTAGCCAGTGTCAGATCAAGGTTGAGCGCTGCTGGTCCTACGGTGATCTCGCCGAAAGCGAAGTAGCCCGTACGCCAGGGCGAATTGGCCCAGGTGATGGCGATTACCGCCGCCAGCAGGAGCAGGATGCCGCCGACCGATTCCTGCCGAAGCACGTCACCGATGAACGCTCGCTCCCGCAGGGGTAGGCGTTGGAATGCGACGGGCCTCTGGTCGGTCACCGTTCTCCTGTCGTTTTCATCAGCTCTGGTGTGGTCACCTCATTCTGCCTCATCACCGCTGAGGCCCTCGCCGATAAGAGCCATCACCGCTGGATCGGCCAGCGTGGTCGTGTCACCGAGCGACCTATTCTCCGCCACATCTCGAAGCAGGCGCCTCATGATCTTCCCCGACCGTGTCTTGGGTAGTTCGGCCACGATCAGCACCTTGCGCGGCTTCGCGATGGCACCGATCTCGTGGCCCACGTGGGCGCGAAGCTCTTCACCGATCGCGGCCGGATCGCCACCTGCTTCACCGCGAAGGATGACGAACGCGACGATGCCCTGCCCAGTGGTGGCATCGCTTGCGCCGACCACCGCGGCTTCGGCTACGCGCGGGTGCGACACAAGCGCCGACTCGACCTCGGTGGTCGAGATCCGGTGGCCGCTGACGTTCATCACATCGTCGACGCGTCCGAGCAGCCACACGTCACCATCGATGTCCTTCTTGGCACCATCGCCGGCGAAGTAATAGCCGGCGTCGTGGTACCTGGCCCAGTAGGTCGAGACGAATCGATCGTGGTCGCCCCAGATCCCGCGGAGCATCGCCGGCCACGGTTGCGTCAGCACGAGGTAGCCGCCAGAGCCGTTCGGTACCGGCATACCGAGATCGTCCACCACGTCCGCCCCGATGCCTGGCAGTGCGCTCATAGCCGATCCAGGCTTCGTCGCGGTGACTCCCGGAAGCGGACTGATCATGATGGCGCCGGTTTCGGTCTGCCACCACGTGTCGACGATGGGGCATCGGTCGGCGCCGATCACGCGGCGGTACCACATCCAGGCCTCGGGGTTGATCGATTCGCCGACGCTTCCGAGCAGGCGGAGCGAAGACAGATCGAATTGAGCGGGGATGTCTTCGCCCCACTTCATGAAGGTGCGGACGGCGGTTGGTGCGGTGTAAAGGATGGACACCCGGTACTTCTCAATGAGCTCCCACCAGCGTCCGCGGTGGGGTGTGTCGGGCGTTCCCTCGTAGACCAGCTGCGTGGTTCCGTTGGCTAACGGTCCGTACACGATGTAGCTGTGCCCCGTGACCCAGCCGACGTCGGCGGTGCACCAGAACACGTCCGATTCGGGCTTGAGGTCGAACACGGTGGCGTGGGTCCAGGCCACCTGGGTGAGGTACCCGCCGGTGGTGTGCAGGATTCCCTTGGGGTGACCGGTCGTTCCTGAGGTGTAGAGGATGAAGAGCGGGTGCTCGCTGTCGAACATCTGCGCTTCGTGCGTGCTGGGCTCGACCTCAACAGCCTCGTGCCACCAGATATCGCGATCGGTCCACGCAACCTCGCCACCGGTTCGGCGAACAACGAGCACGTGCTCCACGGATGGAGTGTCGGCCACGGCTTCATCAACCGCAGGCTTTAGTGCGGTGGCGACGCCGCGACGGTGCCCGCCGTCGGCTGTGATGACGAGCCTGGCCTGCGCATCGTCGATGCGGGAGCGCAACGCCTCAGCGCTGAAGCCGCCGAACACCACGCTGTGGACCGCGCCGATCCGAGCGCACGCCAGCATGGCCACGACGGCCTCAGGGATCATCGGCAGGTAGATGGCCACGCGGTCGCCGGCAGTGATGCCCAGAGAGGTGAGCGCGTTGGCAGCTCGACAGACTTCGGTGTGCAGTTCGCGGTAGGTGATCGAGGTGGTGTCGCCTGGCTCGCCTTCAAAGTGGATCGCCACCCGATCGCCGTTGCCGGCGGCGATGTGCCGATCGAGGCAATTGACGGCCACGTTTAGCCGGCCTCCGACGAACCAGCGGGCGTCAGGGGGCGCGGACCAGTCGAGGGTCTGCGTCCACGGTTCGGCCCAATCGAGCCGACTCGCCTGCTCATCCCAGAACGCCAGACGATCGTGCGAGGCGGCCGCGTACACGGCTGCGTCGGCGACGGCACTCTGGGCAAACGCATCCGAAGGCGGGAACCGCCGGCTCTCGTCGGCGAGGTTGCTGATCGTGGCGTTCGCTGCCGGCGGTCCTGGGTTCGTGGTCATCGTGGCCCTCCGTGGTGATGCTCCGACCACAACCTCACCACAGTGGCTCCGTGGGGGCTGAACGCCGCCGCGTAATCTGCTCCCATGACCTCAGGGCTGGCCGATCTCGTCGCCCTGCCCGGGGTCCAGGAGCAGATCGACGCCGCCCGCTCAGCCGTCGACGAGGTAATCGCGCACCGTGCACTGCGTCGGCACGGAGCCGAAATCGCTCTGGAGTCCTCGCTGCGAGGCGCGCGGGCCTCGGCCGCCCTTGAAGGCGTCGACGTCGATCTGGAGTTCCTGCGCAGCGGCAACCTGAGGCTGGATCATCCAGGGCGCCCCACAGCACAGGCGGCGCTGCGAGTGGCGCAGGAGGTGCCGGCGTTGGAGTCCACGTGGCGCCGATCCCCGGTCCAGGCGTTGGCCCGGCTCCACATGGTGGCCGCTGCCGACCTGGTGGAGTCGATCGGTGCGGATGCAGTGGGTCGGCCGCGAACAGGTGATCCTCTGGATCCCCGACTCCCGGGTACCCGGGCGATCAAGCCGGCCGATGTTGCTCCGCGATTGATGGCACTGAACGCGATGTTGCTGGGCGACCGCACCAGTCCGGCGCTGGTGGTCGCCGCCGCCGTGCATGGCGAGTTGATGACGCTCCAGCCCTTCGGCGTGCGCGACGGACTCGTGGCCCGGGCGGCCGAGAGGCTCGTTCTGCGAACGCGCGGCTTTGATCCGCGCGGACTGATCGTGGTCGAGGCCGGCCATCTGGCCGTCGGCCGTCAGCAGTACTTGCGGCTGCTGGGGGGCTTCTCCGCCGATGGAGAGGGGGGCCTGGCCGCGTGGATCATGCACTGCGCACAGGCCGCACGCACCGGCTCGGCCACGATCGAGACAGTGTGCGCGACGTTGACCGACTAGTTCTGGCCTCAGCGATAGCCCGAATGGGTGATATCCGGCCTATAACCGTTTGGTGACGCCCCGAGTTCACCGGGCAGGGCCAGGAGGGGGTCAGCGAGGCCTGCGCCGCCGCGTTCCCGCCTGGCACGGCCCCCGCCGGGGGACAATCCGGTCAGGTGATCATTGGCCCCGCCGTGGTGTGAACCTTGACTCTTCCCGAAGGGACCCTGGAGGTATCTCAAGGTTGCGCCCAGCGACTGAGGCGATCGTCATCCTGCGTACTTGCCATCGCGTCCTGCGATGGCCGCCGTCCAGGTTCGGACCTGGATAGCTACGGGGAGCCACAGGGAGGGGTATCGACCATGGTCCAGCGGACCAAGACAGTCGCCGTCATCACCATTGGGGTGCTGGCCGCGACATCGCTCGCAGGCTGCCGAGCAGCCACACCGCCGCGTGATCCGTCACGTGCGGTGGACTTCACCATCAACCAGGTGGCCACGCAGCCAGGTGCGGCGTTCACCATCACCGGCAATGTCGTGGGTAACAAGAACCTCGAGATCGTCTCTACCTCGTTCAACTTCACGCCGCCCGTCGGCGGTCCGCCGGCTCCGCTTCCCGGCAGCGTGACGATGTACCAGGGTTCGGGAACCTCGTGGACGCCCACGACGATCGTCCCGACCTCGGCCGGCATCGTCAGCCCCAACCAGCCGACGATCACCGACGTGGACGGCGACGGGCTCAACGACGTCATCGTCTCGGCCGGCTACTTCTTCACCCGGATCTCCGCGCCCACTGTGGGCAAGGGTTCGATCACGTGGTGGAAGAACAATGGCGACGGCACCTTCGCGCGTAACGACGTCGTCACTGGCGTGAACGGCTCCTACCACCTGTCGATTCACACCGACTTCGATGGCGACGGCGTCAAGGACATCGTTAGCAACTACGAGGATGGCGGCTGGCCGTCATACCCGTTCGGCGTCCCGCCGTTCGTCCCCGCTTCGGCCAAGGCCCCCATCACCAAGGTCCAGTACTTCAAGGGTCTCGGTGGCGGTGCCTTCGGTCCGGCGATCGATCTGGCTGACGGTGGCGGCTCCAAGCCGGTCGTGGCCGACATCGACCGCGATGGCGACCTTGACGTGGCCTCGGCCCAGTACTTCGGGACCAAGACCGCACCGATCCCGCCCTTCGGCATCAACAACGACTCGTTCGTGTGGTTTGAGCGCGTCGGCACCGCTGCTGACGGTCTCGACTCGAGCGACTTCGTCAAGCGCACCATCGCGTCCGGTCTTGGTGAGTCGTTCGCGCTCATGCCGGTCGACAACATCGATGGCAATGGCAAGTACGGCGCGATCGGTATCAACCACACCAACCCCAACATCCCTGGATCTGCAGCTCCCCAGGTCGTTCGGCTGACGCCGGGCGCCGACATCAGGGCGCCGTGGGACGTTCAGGTCATCGCCACCGACTTCTCGGTGGACGACCTTCGCAATGGGCAGGCCGCTCCCGGCTTCGGCTCTGACGGTGACGTCGATGGCGACGGCGACGTCGACCTGGTCATCACCGGCGACTCGGACTGGACGGCGTACTGGTTGGAGCGCAAGGCCGATGGTTCATGGGCCAAGCGTGACCTGATCGCCGAGTTCGGCACAGCCGGCAACTTCGGTCAGGGCAGCACTTCAGTGGCTGACCTGAACCGTGACGGCAAGAACGAGATCGTGTTCTCGAGCTACAACGCGAGCAACATCTCGATCATCAGTAGGGACGCGAACACCGGTGGCTACCTGCCGGCGCTGCCTCGCGTGCCCGACTCGTTCCTGCCTTACTGATCCATCGGTTGGCCTTCGGGCTGAACCTGCATTAAAGAGTCAGGGCGTCCGGATCTCCGGGCGCCCTGACTCTGTTCTTGCCGCTGCGATACCTCGCTCGCGTTCTAGTCAGCAGAACATGATCAGTCACGGTCGTATTGCGGTGTGCTGGAGGTTTCTCCAGATGCGGTAGCGGCGATCCGAGTTGTGCGCAATGTGTATTGGATCGATGCCGTGACCGGTGACGATCTAACGGGTCCGCACACCACAGGGAGGCACCATCCATGCTCCGCAACACACGACCGGTGGTCGTCGTCGCATTGGGCGTCGTAGCAGCCACCGCACTAGCTGGCTGTCGGCCGGCCGCCCCTCCGCGAGAGCCATTCCGCGCGGCGGATTTCACGATCAACAAGATCGCTGACCAGCCCTTCGCCGGCTTCACCATCACCGGTGACGTTGTCGGTAACAGGGACCTCGAGATCATCTCGACGTCGTTGAACATCCAGCCGCAGCCGCCGATCAACGGCGTTCCGCAGCGTCCTCTGATCGTCCCGGGCGAGATGAAGGTGTATCAGGGCTCCGGCACCAGCTACACCGCCATTGACGTCATCACTCCTGCCGATGGACTCGTGTTCCCGAACCGACCCACCGTTAGTGACGTCGACGGCGACGGCAAGCGAGACATCATCGTTCCTTCCGGCACCTTCTTCACTCGCGCCGGAGGACCCACCCTTGGCAAGGGCGCCATGACGTGGTGGAAGAACAACGGCAACGGAACGTTCACTCGTAACAACGTCATCACCGGAGTTAACGGTTCCTACCACGTGGCCATCCACGTCGACTTCGACGGTGACGGCGTGAAGGACATCGTCACGAACTTCGAGGATGGTGGATTCCCGAGCTACCCGTTCGGTCCGCCGGTTCCGTTCGCCAAGCCGATCACCCAGGTGGAGTACTTCAAGGGACTTGGTGGCGGAGCGTTCGCTGCTGCGCCCACGAAGATCGCTGACGGCGGTGGCTCGCTGCCTTCCGTGGTTGACATGGACCGCGATGGCGACCTCGATGTTGTCTCTGCGCAGTACTTCGGCGTTAAGAGCAACGCCGGTGGCGGCCCACAGGGCACCGTGACGGACGAATCGTTCGTGTGGTTCGAGCGCACCGGCACCGCAGCCGATGGACTCGACAGTTCCGACTTCACCAAGCGCATCATCGCAAGAGGGCTCGGCGAGTCGTTCGAGGTCCTGCCCATCGACAACCTTGATGGTGACGGCAAGTACGGCGCGATCGGCATCAATCACGTGAACACCGCGATCGCGGGCACGACCGTCGTTCCCCAGGTTGTCCGATTGACTCCTGGTGCTGACATCAGGGCGCCGTGGACGGTGACCAGGATCGACAGTGGATTCACCATTGACGACTTCCGTCCTGGCCAGGCTGCACCCGGCTTCGCCAGCTATGGAGACATCGATGGTGATGGTGACACCGATATCGCGCTTTCCGGCGATTCGGACACCACGTTCTACTGGTTGGAGCGCAAGGGTGATGGCTCGTGGGCCCAGCGCGACCTGATCGCCGAGTTCGGCACGGTCGGCAACTTCGGTCAGGGCAGCGTGTCGGTGGCCGACCTCAACCGTGATGGCAGGAACGAGCTCGTGATTTCCTCGTTCAACTCCAACACGGTCGAGATCATCCGTCGTAACGCAGGAACGGGCGGTCTCTTTCCGTCCATCCCGCGCGTTCCCGACTCGTTCCTTCCGTACTGATCGATCGTTCAGCCCTTGGGCTGAATGGTGAATGAAGAGGCAGGGCGTCCTTAGTTGCGGGCGTCCTGCCTCTTCGCTTTTGCCTTATTCCATAAGGGTTTCGTTGCCTCTGGATCGATGACGTGGCGCTGACTACAAACCGATTGGTCCCTCTCGATCGCATGGTCACAGATGCGTTGCGCATAACTGGAGGTTCCTCCAGCCCCCTTCCGTTCAGCGGTGATGGCTGCGCACAGTCGCTCCCTACTGATGCGAGTGCGGCACGTTCCGCACCGCGACACTGCAGATCTGAAGGGATCTTGATGAATCACAATAGGAAGGTGTTCGCGGCTGTCGCTCTGACCGTCGCGGCTACCACGGTGCTGGCGGGATGCCGACCAGCTACGCCGCCTCGCGAGCCGTTTCGCGCCGTTGACTTCAACGTCAATGAGATCGCGACCCAGCAGGGTGCCGGTCCGTTCAAGACGGGGAACCTGGTGGGTAACAGGGATCTGGAGATCGTCGTCTCCTCGCTCCTGTTCACGCCCCCCGTTGGTGGACCTCCGAGCCCCCTACCGGGCGACGTTAAGATGTACCAGCGCTCGGGTGGCACCTTCACCGCGTCAACGATCATCCCGACGAGTGCTGGGATCGTGGGACCCAACACACCCACGATCAGTGACGTTGACGGCGATGGCCGGAACGACGTGATCGTGCCCGCTGGCTACTTCTTCACGCGGGTTTCGCCCACGGTCGGTAAGGGAACGTTGACGTGGTGGAAGAACAACGGCGATGGAACCTTCACTCGCAACGATGTGGCGACGAACGTGAACGGCTCCTACCACTCTGTCGCACACGTCGACCTCGACCGTGACGGCGTCAAGGACCTCGTCACCACCTATGAGGACGGCGGGTTCCCGGCCTGGCCCAACGCCGGCCCTCCCGTGGCACCGCTGGTCGAGACTCAGTACTTCAAGGGACTGGGTGCTGGAGCCTTCGGCCCAGCTACGCGACTCTCCGGATTCGGTGGATCGACACCCGTGGTGTTCGACGTCGACGTCGATGGCGACCTCGACATCGCATCGGCTCAGTACTTCAAGGTGAAGACTTCGACGAACCCGGCGTTCGGAATCACCGATGAGTCGTTCATCTGGCTTGAGAACACCAAGGGCAACGGCAGTGCCTTGGTCGAGGCCAACTTCACCAAGCACGTGATTGCACGTGGCCTGGGCGAGTCGTACGAGATCGTTCCGATCGACAACATGGATGGAAACGGTAAGTACGGTGCCATCGGGATCAACCACACGAACCCGGGGATCGCTGGATCCGCGGCGCCGCAGCTGGTCCGACTCACTCCGGGCAGCGACCCGCGCGCTGAGTGGACCGTCACCGTCATTGAGGACGAGTTCAGCGTGGATAGTGTTCGACCCGGGCAGGCCGCACCTGGTCGTCCCTCCGAGGGCGACCTTGACGGCGACGGCGACATCGACCTGACAGTTCACGGCGACTCCGACTGGGGCGTCTACTGGTTCGAGCGCAAGGCCGATGGTTCATGGTTGAAGCACGACATCGCTGAGGAGTACGGCGTGCCGGGCACCAACTATGGCCAGGGCAGTACTCGAGTGGCCGACCTGAACCGCGATGGCAAGAACGAGATCGTGTTCACGTCGTACAACACCAACAAGGTGGTCGTGGTCGAGCGAGTGGCGAACACCGGCGGGCTTCTGCCTGCGGTGCCCCACCAGCCCGATCTGCTCTTCCCGTACTGATCGGGACGAGCGGCTCGGTGATCCGATGATGGGTATCCGAGCCTGACAGCACGTCGAAGGGGCGTCCGGAGTGATCCCGGCGCCCCTTCGGTCGTGCCGGGCTGTGGGGCAGAAGTGGCGACATGCGGACGGCGCCTGCACCTCGGGGGTGCAGACGCCGCCACTGGCACGACGTAGAGAGCGACCAGGCGTGCACCTGTGGTGTCGCCGGGTGGGACAAGCCCACCGCGAGCGGCCCGTACATGGGCTGGTAGCCGCGTGTGTGCTCGTTCGCCGTGCGCGGCACGCAGGTCGTGCGGTTCGCGTCCGAGTCGTATGGCCTGCGCGTCTTCTTCATGGGTACTCCGACGATGGCGGGAGCGCAAGGTGCTCTCGTCGTGTCTTTACCTCACGCACTGATCACGATTCGGAACGGCATCACCACACAGCGAGAAGTCCTCAGGCGTCGGAGGATCCGCGACGCCGAGCCGCGTACCAAACCAGGCCCGCGGCGGCGGCGGCTCCACCCAGTGCAACGGCAGTGAGTGTGGGCTTGGTGGGCAATCCGTTGGCGAAGCGCTGACGCAAGGCCACCGGCTTGCTGAACACCAGGATCGGCCACCCTCGCTCGATGGCCTCCTTGCGAAGCGCGCGGTCGGGGTTGACCGCTGAGGGGTGGCCAACGGCGGCGAGCATCGGAAGGTCGGTCGCGGCATCGCTGTAGGCGTACGAGGCGCTGAGGTCGTAGCCGTTCTTCTCGGCCAGCTCGCGCATCGCCTGGGCCTTGTTCTCGGCGTAGGCGTAGAATTCGATCTCACCCGTGTACTGGCCATCCTCGATGGCCACACGAGTACCGATGCAGTGATCTGCGCCGAGCATCGCGCCGATCATCTCCACGATCTCCTGGCCCGACGACGAGACGATGACGACGTCGCGACCGGCCTGGTGGTGTTCTTCGATCAGTGTGGCGGCCTCGTCGTAGATGATCGGCTCGACGGCATCTTGCAGCGCTTCGGCGACGATCTCCTTCACCTGGGCTGCATCCCATCCGGCGGTCAGTGCCGAGAGGTACTCGCGCATCCGTTCCATTTGATCGTGGTCGGCTCCGCCGAGCACATAGACGAACTGGGCATACGCGCTGCGCAGCACGTCGCGCCGGTTGATCAGACCGCCGCGGTAAAGCGGGCGGCTAAAGACCAACGCGCTCGACTTCGCGATCACGGTCTTGTCGAGGTCGAAGAACGCGGCCGGGCGCAGTAGGCCGGCGTCGCGGCCGGAGGTCTGCGCGGGGCTGGTCACGGTTCGAGCATAGGCGTCGGTGCCGCCGTGGGACCGACCAGCGATGCCCAGACGATCACGTTGTCGCGATAGTGCCCGGTCTTTGGATCGATGGGCCCGCCGCAGGTGATGAGCCTGAGTGCGGCGTGGTTGGTGTTGCCGTAGACGAGTTGGGTGGGAAAGGCGTTCCTGTCGTACCTACGGATCGCGTCGACCTCAAAGATCGCGGTGATCCCATCGACGCGGCTGACTTCCACTCGGGCACCGGGCTTCAGGCTGCCCAGCTTGAAGAACACCGAGCGGCGCTCGGTGGCTGAATCCACGTGCCCGATGATCACCGCTGGGCCGAGCGAGCCCGGCGTCGGTGAGGGGCGGTACCAGCCGGCGCGGTTGTAGTTCGGACCTGGCGCGGGCACCTCCGCAGTGCCGTCCTTGTTCTTGCCCAAACCGATCAGCAGTGATGCGACGCCGATTCCGGGGATCCGCAACGACACGGGCGTAGACCGCGCAAGAACCGGCCCGACGATTGTGCTCGCCGGCTGCGGTGTGACGGGGCTGAGCGTGTTGGCTAAGGAGGGGGGCGCGGGCGGTGGCTCGTTGCGCACGACAGCGATCAGCCAGGCGCCGAGGACCAGGGCTCCCAGCCCAGCCAGCAGACCAGCGACCGCCATGGCTTTGGGGCCACGACGGTCGTTGGTGGTGGGGGTGTGAGGGAACCCCATGCGGCCTCAGCCCTTGCGGGCCGCCGCCGTTCCAAGCCACGCGCTCGCACCCGCGGCGACGAGCAGGCCCAGGCCCAGGATGAGCAGCGCGGTGGGGGCACCAGGCGAGGGCACGCCCTGACCGGCGGCCACGCCCCCGGTGGGCACGTCGGAGACCTGGGGCGTTCCGCCAGTTCCCCCTGTGCCTCCCGTGCCGCCGGTTCCGCCGGTTCCGCCAGTGCCTCCGGTTCCGCCAGTGCCTCCGGTGCCTCCGGTTCCGCCCGACGGTGAGGGGCTCGGTGTCACAGCGGCCGTGATGTTCGTGTTGATGCTGGTGAAGCACGTCACCGTGCTGCCGCCCGGGTTACCGGTGCCGTTGCACTGGTTCACCTGGATCGGGATCGCCGGGCTCACGGAGGACGCGGGCAGGATCGAGCAGTTGATGATGCCGCCGCCACCGTTGGCAGAGCCGTTGCACTGCGTGATCGTCGCGCTCGTGGTGGTGGCCGACGGTGGGTCGCAGGTGTTGCTTCCGCCACCACCCTGGCTCGAGCCGACGCACTGATTGAGTGTGGCGGGAGTGACCGGTTGGGCGCCTGGCGTGTCCGCGCTGATGTTGTTGGTAATCGTCACCGTGCAGGTGGTGGTGTGCGCCGCATCGTTCCCTGAACCATTGCATTGGGTCACGCTCGTAACCAGATCGTTCGAGTTGGTGACGAAGGTTCCGTTGCCCGAGTCGCATGGGTCACCTGCGCACAAGCGCTCGACCGTGACCGACGAACTGGTGGTGCCGCCGCTGATGGTGTTCACCACGGTGACAGTGCACACCATGGCCGTGGTGGCACCGCCAGGACCGGCATTGCGATTGTTGCACTGGTCAATCGCGACGTTCGCGGCCTGCGCGGGCGAGGGTGTCAGCCCGATACCAACGATCGACATGGCTCCGACAAGTGCCAGCACCGCGATCAAGGCGAACCGTCGACTGCGCAGCAGAGTCGGGGTGGAGGAAATGGCTTCGGACGTGGCGTTCATGAGGCCCCGATTCCTCGCCGCTGCGTCGGCCACAAGAAAAGGCGCACGCGCAAAGACGAAACATTGAGCTGCGGATTCGCTGCTCAGTTCGACGGTAGGCCTGAATCGCCAGTAAGTCCGATTATTGGCCCCGGTTGCTGATCCTGGTCGCTTACGTCCCGGTTTGGTGTTCCGCTCAGCGGTACGAGTGATGTCCACAGCCCAGCGGGTCCACACATCCAGCCTCGGCACCCGCTAAGGGCACGACTCGCACCGACCCTGACACCTCAATGAGGTGAGGAGCGATCGTGGAGCGAACCAAGGTGCACGCACGACCACTTGTTCTGGCCGTCGGAAGCGACGCGTTGGACAGGTTGATGAGCGCAGCGGCCATCGCGGGTGTTGAGGTTGATGTCGTCGTCGATGCTGCGCCCAACGATTCCGTCTGGAGGTCGGCGCCACTCGTCCTTGTCGCCGATGAACCAGATGCCTGCACGCGCGTTGGCGAGCGACGAACAGGTGTGCTGCTGGTCTCGTGGGATCTTGACGATGCCGACGTATGGCGCCGTGCCTACACGCTCGGCGCTGATCACGTCGTGCTGCTTCCCGACGGGCGTGAGTGGCTCGTCGAGAGATTGGCCGACGCTGCCGAGGACGCTGGTTCGGGAACCGTAGTCACCGTGGTGGGAGCCCGTGGAGGTGCTGGCGCGAGCACGGTGGCATCTGCGCTGGCCCTTCACGCTGCTGCATCGGGGCTGCGCACCGTGTTGGTCGACGCCGACGCGTCCGGCGCGGGGATCGATCTGGTGCTTGGCGCAGAGGACGTCCCGGGCGTGCGGTGGCCCGACCTCGCGCTCGTGGAGGGCCGCATCCCCGGCGGAGCGCTGGTCGAGGCGCTGCCCCGGACGCATGGGCTGAGCTTTCTCTCGTGCACGCGCGATCAGTTGGAGGGCGTGGCTCCCGAGGCGATCGATGCCGTGGTGATGGCCTTGCGACGAGTGGGCGATCTGGTGGTGATCGATGCGCCACGCGCGGACGTGTCGCTGCTGAATCACGTCCTGCCGGCCACCGACCTCCTTCTGATCGTCTCTCCCGCGGAGGTTCGTGCGGTGGCTGCGGGTCAGCGATGGGTCCACGCCTGCGGTGCTCCCCGATCCCGCGTTCGCACCATCGCCCGGATGCCGGGCGGTGGTGAACTGTCGGCAGCCTCCGTCGCCGAAGCCGTCGGAGCGCTCTTGATCGGCGAGGTGAAGGACGACTCGCGCGCGGCTTCTGCCATTGATCGTGGTGAGGGTGTTGATCTGCGTCGCAAGGGACCGTGGCGAGATGTCTGCGACTCGGTGCTTGCGTTGGCAGCCCTACCAACGCAAGCGATCGCATGAGGGGAACCTCTGCGGCACTGACCGATCGGGTGCGCGAACGTCTCGCGGCTGATTCGAGCGCACCCACTCCGGCAGCTGTGGCGGCCGCGGTGCGGGTGGAAGGTGGTGTTCTGGGTGATGTCGCCGTCCACCGCCTGGTGGGCGAATTGCGCGCCGAACTGGTCGGTTTCGGACCGCTTCAACCCTTCGTCGACGACCCCACCGTTACCGATGTACTGGTCAACGGGCCGCGATCGGTGTGGGTGGACCGGGGCGCCGGTCTCGAACGCACTGACGCGGTCTTTCGCGACGCCCACGAGGTGCGATGCCTGGCGAGCCGGCTGGCCACGACGGCCGGGCGGCGCCTGGACGACGCGAACCCCTGCGTCGACGCTGGCCTTGAGGGCGGTGTGCGCCTGCACGCGGTGCTACCGCCCGTCTGTGCTGATGGACCTCTGATCAGTCTCCGCATCCCGCGAGCTCGCACGTTCTCCCTCGACGAACTCCAAGCCTGCGGGGGACTGGGAGCCGGCGCGATCGAATGGGTTCATGCCGTGATCGGCTCTCGGGCGTCCTTCCTTCTCACCGGCGGCACCGGCACCGGCAAGACCACGATGCTCTCGGCCTTTCTGGGGCTGGTGGCGCCGGATCATCGTCTGGTGATCGTGGAGGACTCCGCGGAGCTTCGGCCGGATCATCCGCATGCCGTGCATCTGGAGGCCCGGACCTCCAACGTCGAAGGTGCTGGGGCCATCACCATGCGCGACCTCGTGCGGCACGCCTTGCGGATGCGCCCCGATCGCTTGGTGGTCGGTGAAGCGCGTGGGGCCGAAGTGGCCGACCTGATGGCGGCGATGAACACCGGGCACGAGGGTGGATGCGGCACGCTGCACGCAAACTCGCCGGCCGATGTGCCCTCACGGATCGCAGCCCTCGCCTCCATGGCCGGCCTCTCGCGTGAATCCGCGATGCTGCAGCTGGGGTCGGCCCTCGATGTCGTGATGCATGTGACGCGCGATGCATCGGGGCGCCGACGCCTCGAGCAGATCGCATCGGTGGAGCGCCATGGCAGCGACGTTCAGGTGGTTCCTGCACTGACGTGGGATCACGCCGGCAGCTGTACCGCTGGACCAGGCCTGGATTCGTTGCGGCGACGGCTCGCGCAAACGTGAACATGTTCGCGGCGATCTGCATGGTGGCCGCCGTCTTCATCGCCGCTGCCTCACCTCAGCGCGATCGGTTGACCCGCCTCAACGTCGTGCGGTCCCCGCATGAGTACGCGACCGCGCGGGTGTCGAGTGCCGTACGGGCCCGTGCCGCACTCCTCTGGTCGCGGCGTGGGCGTCGTGACCGCACCCAGCAGGCGGTGATCGATGTGGCCGACGCGTGGGCCTCTGAGTTGCAGGCGGGGCGCGCGCCAACTCCGGCTCTGGCGTTGGCATTGGAGCAGGGCCCGGAACCCTTCTCGACGGCCGGTGATCAGATCCGGCTCGGGGGCGACCCAACAGTGGCGTTGCTTTCGCTGTCGTGCCTGCCGGGGGCTGAAGGTCTTCGATCGCTTGCTGCCTGCTGGACGTTGGCCGCGACGGCGGGGGCCGGGCTCGCCGATCCCGTCACTCGGGTGGCACTCGGGCTTCGGGATGCGCGGTCGGTGGAGCAGGAACTTGCGGCCCAAGTAGCTGCTCCGAAGGCGACCGCCCGGCTCGTGGCCTCGCTCCCGATCGCTGGCCCCCTGCTCGGTGCTGTGATCGGCGCCGACACCGTCGAGGTTCTGCTGTCCACGCCAGCGGGTCGGGCTTGCCTGGTCCTAGGGCTCGGGCTCAACCTCGCAGGGCTCTGGTGGGTGCGCCGAATCATCGCATCGGTGGGGTCGGGATGACCGGTGGTCATACGTTGGTGGCCGCGCTCCTGCTGAGCGGCTCCGTCGTTCTGGCGCCGTGGCCTTCGGCCGCGCATGAGCGACTCCGACGCCTTCATTCCTCTGACCAGCGCGCGGTGATCGAGCCGAATGCGTACGTGCCCCGAGCGGTTTCTCCTGCCACAACGCGGTGGGCCTGTGCTGCAGCGGGCGTAGGCGCTGCGTTGTTGATGCCGTGGATCGTCGGCCTCATGACGGGCGTGGCGATCGCGTTGCTCGGCCCGGTTGCGTTGGGCCGGCTCGAACCTCGCCACGTTCGTTTGCGTCGGTCACGGGTGCGGCGAG
>Ga0105048_10002675_pt1 | contig 29021 bp, 23 predicted proteins | sample MAT05_FD_78382 | JGI IMG/M metagenome (GOLD analysis project Ga0105048, IMG submission 78382) | Freshwater microbial communities from Lake Fryxell liftoff mats and glacier meltwater in Antarctica - MAT-05 | ecosystem: Environmental > Aquatic > Freshwater > Ice > Liftoff microbial mat | place... | reverse complement strand
CGGCCCAACGGGGCCGGGGATGATAATGCCTTGCCCATCTGCGGCTTACGGGCCAAGGTGCGGTGCCGGGGGTGGGCAACTCTATCGGAGCACAAGTGGTCAAGTTTTGGTGAGCGCCGAGGGTCTGTCCCTTACTTCACTTTTGGTTAGGTAAGGGACAGACGGCTATTCCAGTGTCATAGACTTGGTGTTCATGCACATGCACCGAATACCATTTTTACTCCTGCTCATGCAGGCTGGTGTCTGGGGGCAAAACTTCATTGCCCGCTCCAATTTTGGCGCCCGGCTTGAGCCGCGATCCGTGCTTATGCATGGCGCCGGCCAGGGGAGCGGCGCCTTCGCAGACTATTGGGCCAAGATGCCCGCGACACGCCGGCCAATGGTTTACATGACCTACATCAATCTGAGGGGGTTAACCCCCAACTGGAGCGACGGGCTGAAGGCTGAACTGCTGAAGTATCCGGACGCGTTTGTCATTCCGCAGATCGGGCTGAGCATGACGGGCGGCCCTACCGATCATTACGAGCAACAGGTGGCCGCTGGAGCTTACGATCGCGAAATCGATCATCTGATCGAAGGACTCCGCCGTCTCGCCACGCCGGTCTACATCCGCATCGGTTACGAATTCAACGGCGTCAGTTGGAACGGGTATCAGCCCACGCCCTATAAGCAAGCCTTTTTACGCATCGCCAACAAACTCCGCGCCACCGACCTTGAACTTGCCACCGTGTGGAATGCCGCGGTGGACGGAGCGAAAAACTACTTCGATTACTACCCCGGCGACGATGCGGTGGACTGGATTGGCATGAATATCTTTACCGCGGGAACGTTTAACGACGCTTCCCTGCCCGGTTTCTTCACCGAGGCACGCAACCGGCGGAAGCCGGTGATGATGGGCGAGACCACACCGAAGCGCGTTGGCGCCCAGGGCGGCGCGGCGAGCTGGTCGAACTGGTTTGTCCCCTTCTTCGCTTTCCTGAGCGGCACTCCCGAAGTGAAGCAGTTTAACTACATCAATTGGGACTGGGCTTACTGGTCTAGAGAATACGGGCAGGACTGGGCCGACTGGGGCGATGCGCGACTGGACGTTGACAGCGCAGCCTACGTGCGCAACCTCTACACCGCCCAAATCGCCGACCCCATAGTGCTGCACGCGAGCAGCGAAACGGCTTTCCGCCGCCTTTTGAATTTCAACGATACGATTGCACCGCTGGCGGTCACGGACTTCGCCGCCTCCCCGGCCGCGGGTGGCGCGGGGCTGACGTGGACCGGCGTCAGCGATTCTTCGGGCATCGCCCGATACCTGATCTACCGCAACAATACGCTGCTGACTTGGGGGCTGGCGCCGGGCATTCTCGATCGCACGGTCGACCTGGGCACCGTCACGTACAGCATCGCGGCCATGGACCGCGCCGGCAACCTCGGACCGCGCTCCAACCCGGTGGTTGTGAAGCTGGACAAGATAGAGCGGCTGTTCAACGGCGGTTTTGAATCGGGGCTGGATGACTGGCGCTTTGAGACGTTCAGTAATCAGGCCACGGGCAGTGCTGTCGCAGACACTTCCAACGCCATCTCAGGCACTACCTCCGCGCGAATGACGGTGTCGAAATCGTCCGGCACCAACTGGCACCTACAATTGCGCCAGCTCTTTACGCTGAGGCAAGGGCGCACCTATGCGGTGCGTTTCAAGGCCCGAGCCGCCGCGGCCGTGAGTCTGCCCTTCGTAATTCAGCAAGTGGACGCGCCCAATTCGATCCACCTGAACCGCACGATGGCGGTTGGCCCCGCCGTAGCGAGTTACGAGTACTCGCTTGTGGCGACCGCGACGCAAACGGTGGCGGCGGCGTTTTATTTCGGCAACATCAACGCCACGGTTTGGGTGGACGATCTAGCGGTGGAAGAGAGCGATCCGACGGGCGCCAGCGCTCCCACGATCGCTTCCGGCGGCGTTCAGAGCGGCGCCAGCTACGAGTCGGGCATCGTTGCCGGTTCATGGCTGGTTATCAAAGGCACGAACCTTTCGCCGGTCGCGCAGGAGACGTGGGACAGGGCCATCGTCAACGGCAAACTGCCGACTTCGCTGAGCGGCGTCAGCGTCAAGGTAGGAGGCGAGCAGGCCTTTGTCTACTACATCAGCCCAGGGCAGATTAATGTGCTTGCGCCCGATGTCCCGGCCGGACCGGCGGTGGTTTCCGTGACAACTCCGAGCGGCATCAGCAACTCAGTGACTGCCACCGTAGCCGCGCAGGCGCCCGCGTTCTTTTTGTGGCCGGGCAGCCAGGCAGTGGCCACGCGGCAGGACGGCAGCCTGGCGGTGAAGGATGGAACATTTCCCGGCGCGAGCACCATCGCCGCGCGACCTGGGGACATCCTCATCCTCTGGGGCACAGGCTTCGGCGCGACAACACCCGGAGTGCAAGCTGGCATACAGGTGCCGGCGGACAAGATCTATAGCTGCGCGGCAGCCACCGTTCAGTTGGGAAGCGCGGACGCGCAGGTCTTTGGCTGCGCTCTTTCTCCCGGCTCAGCCGGGCTTTATCAGGTGGCGATTCAGGTTCCCACTTTGCTTTCCGACGGCGACTACACGCTGAAGACCACGGTTAACGGGGCCGCGTCTCCAGGCGGTGTCACGCTGTCGGTAAAGAAGTAGCGGGCATTGCTTCTTCGGGCGCAGAAGAGTCGCTTCGTTTCTGAAGTACTACTAAGCCCAACAAGCAGGCTCAATGTAGCGGGCGCCGTGTTTCTTCAAGTCCAGATCGCGATACCACGGCATGGCGGTTATCGCGCGATGAAAGAAGGAATGCGTGTTGTGCCGGAAACCGGGGAGTACGGGCGAATCTTCGGTGCGCAGTCCGCCGCCGGCAACGGCGTTTCGCTCAAGACTCAGGACGCGGAATCCGCTGCGGGCCATATAGGCTTGCAGCACCAGCGCGTTGTGACCGGCGCCCAGAATGATTCCGTCGTAGTCTCCCATTGCTTGCAGGTTGTTCTACGGAATCGCGTAGTAGCGGTAGGAACTCGTCCACTGAAACTCTTTGCCCGGCGCAACCGACACGGCTATAAACGGTTCGATGGAGACATTACTTCGGATCGACCACAGATTTACGCTCGTCAGCGGCTTGTCCCCACGGATGCTCATCCCGGCCTTTAGGGCGCTGTTTTCGACGCGGATCTCGTGATCGGACGCGGTATCGCCGAAACCGGTGATGGGGAAGAACACGACGTCCTTTCCGGTGAGCGTTTTCTTGTAGACAACCTTATTGCCCTCTATTGCAGCGAGCTCCGGATTCGGCTGGCGGCCGGCGGTGACGGCGAATGGCAACACGAGCGTTGTGCCCGCCTGCGGTCCTTTCCCGTCGATCAGCAGGAAGTTGTGATTGTAGACTTGCGTCTCGATCGGGTTTTTTCCGATGTTCTTCAAGCTGTGCGTGAGTTCCATCTCGGTCTTACCCTTAACGAGCCGGAGCGTTTTGCGGTATTCGTAGCCGTAGCCCGATGCTTCGTCGCGCAGGATCTGGAGGAACTCAATCGAATCGCTCTTCCGTTTCACGGACCACTTCCCATGGCTGGCGATCGAATACAACCGCCAGGCGTCGTAGGCCTTGTCGTCGGTACGTTTTAGGGACCCGACGCCGATCTTGACGAAGGTTCCGCCGGGCTTGGCGGCGTCGTATCCGAGCGGCCGGAACTCATCGGCGGGACCCATGGTGGAACTGCAGGGCCCGGCAACGATGTCTTCGCCTTCGTAGATGAAATCGCGAACGCTGTCGCTGCGCCTGTTGAACCATGGGCCGTAGTAGCTATGGCCATTCGCATCGAGCGAGCGGACAACGCCGGACCAATCAAACCGGGTGCCCCGATAGAAGCCGTTCACGGGATCCGGCAAGTACACCGTGGCGCTGATCTTCCCATTTGAGATCTTGGCTAACGGCGGATCCGCCGCCATTAGCGTCACCACACCAGCCAGGGCAAATTTCACAGCCAATCGCATGGAAGGTATTATCTCCAATCAAAGCCGTTGAGGGACTGCCACCTACTTCAGCAGGCCCAACTCCCTGAAGCATTTGCCAGCCATGATTGCGGCCATGCCGAGCATCGCCACGGAGGCAAAAAGAAGAAGCGGGATTGCAAAGAAGTAAGAAAGCACGGCCACACGGAGGCTTGGAAATTCGCGCCGCAAGGTGCTCCATGACGGCCGCAAGGGATTGCAGTAAACCGTTACCGGCCGGCCTTTTTCGAGGCCGATCAGACGGTTTCCGGTTGCCGCTTCGTTGTATTTTCCAAAGTCCAGAAACGAATCGCACGCGATGCGCGAGCCCTCATATTGGCGGCCCCGAAACTGGTAGATGTACACGAGCCAAGCCTTGAATTCCACATTGAGTCTCCGGTTCCAGTTGGGCCGGCTGGACAGCTCTTTCAAATCCACACCGCTGGGAAGGCCGAGCACCTCGACGTCGGAGCGCATGATTGTCCCTTGCACTCCGGGCCACCAGCGGCTGGATATTGCCGTGACCCAGGACACGCTTTCCCGCCACGCCCAGCGGAGGGAAAACCCAAGCGTGAAGACTGCCGGTATGACCAACACGATCAATGCGATCAGCAGACCGAGGATCGCGCCCGGGATATCGCGGCTGGTGGCGGTTGCCAGGAATAAGGCGGTAGTGGCGTCGTTCACGACTTGTGCTCATTCTAGTTCAACCAGGCAGGCAGTAGACTGGACGCGTGAGCTCTCCCGACGACATGGCCGCGCGAAGCGAGCAATTGGCTGGGGACCCTGGCAGATGAACTCGACAAGCCGAAGAGCGACGAACGCGAGGCCTGCGAAGCGCGGAAGGAAAGCGAGGATCGCGAAGCGCTCGAACGATTCTACGTCCGCACGGGGCAGATTAATCCGGATCCGGTCCAACAGGCCATCGCCGAGCTTGTCCACCGGATGGAACAGGCGCCGACGGGGGCGATCCGTTTTGCCAACATTGAGGTTCCTCTGACAATCGCCGGCCGCAGAGGCGTGTTGCGGTTTGCGCCGTCGCCGTCGAAGCCGGGCCGGCGCTTCATCGAGCTGGCAGTGTGGAGCGAGAGCGGACTCAGCAATTTTTCTCAATGGCTGGAAAGCGGCAGCGGCGACGAGTATTCATTTCACGGCCGAGGAGCTCATCCAATCTCTCGACCGTCACCGGATGGCTTGACCGGTGGTTCCGCCAGTCTCAACGTGCTGTCGACGTTCATTGGTTGGAAAGACACTAGGGTTGTCCGCGAGCGCCGGCATGTTCGCCGGAACGTTTTTTTGACGATGCGATGTACATTAACAAGATGCGCCTTACGCACCGACTGCTTCCCGGCTTTTTGTCCATGGCACTGGCGACAGTCATGGCGCAGCCTCGCGAACCGGAGTACGATTTGTTGCTGAAGGGCGGTCACGTGATTGACGGCAAGAACGGCATCAACGCCGTTCGCGACGTTGCCGTTAAAGATGGCAAGATCGCCGCCGTCGGCACTAGAATCGAGGCTTCGAAGGCCCTGAAGACAATCGACGTAAGCGGGCTTTACGTCACGCCGGGGCTGGTGGATATTCATGTGCACGTGTACCAGGGGCCGGTGCGGAACTCCTACGCCAATGGCGACAACGGACTGTTCCCGGACGGCTACTGCCTGCGCAACGGGGTAACGACGGTGGCGGATGCGGGTTCGGCCGGGTGGCGTAATTTCGACGATTTCAAGGCGCGGATCATCGACGCATCGAAGACCCGAGTACTCTCCTTTCTGAATATCGTCGGCCACGGCATGGGCAACGGGATGATCGAGCAGACTGTCGCTGACATGGAAGTGGCGCCGACCGCGGAGATGGCCGCCAAGCACAAGGGAGTGATTGTCGGCATTAAGAGTGCGCACTTTAGCGGCGCAGGCTGGGATCCGTACGAGCGAGCCGTGGCGGTGGGCAAGCAGGTGGGGATTCCGGTGATGATCGACTTCGGATCGGCGGCCCGCAACAACCGCACCCTCCAGGAGTTGTTTGAGAAGTATCTGCGAGCCGGGGACATTTACACGCATGTTTATAGCGGTTTGCGGCAGGAACAGGATCCGACGACGCACGGGCCTGCCGCGGCGTTGCTCCAAGGGCGCCGGAAAGGCGTCTTTTTTGATGTTGGCCACGGCGGCGCGAGCTTTGCCTGGGCCGTGGCCGTGCCGTTGATGAAGGCGGGATTCCTGCCGGACTCGATTTCGACGGACCTGCATCGCAGCAGCGCGGGCGGGGGCATGAAGGACATGCTGAACGTCATGGGTAAATTTCTGGCCATGGGCCTGCCGCTGGATCAAGTGATTGTGAAGTCCACCTGGAATCCGGCAAAGGAAATTCGCCGTGAGGATCTGGGCCATCTGACGGCCGGCGCGGTTGCGGATATCGCGGTACTCCGGTTGGAAAAAGGGAAGTTCGGGTTTGTAGATGGGGTGACGGCGCGCCTGGATGGCACGCGGAAGCTGACCTGCGAATTGACCTTCCGCAACGGCAAAGTGGTTTACGACCTGAACGGCACAAGCCGCGAGGCGTGGGACAAATTGCCGGCTTCAGGCTGGCGCGGCGGAGATTTCAGCTGGGATGGGCTGGGCCAGCAGCCTCGGCCACAGCAGGGAAAAAAGAAGCAATAGGGCAGCTGGATTCTCGATGCCTCAACGTGCTCAAGCGCGGCTGTGTGGGGCTTTTCGCGCGACTTCCGATGGCGCAGGATTTCCCGCAAAAGAATGGCGCGGTTCTACGCCGAGTTTTTGGGACTGCGTCTTACTAAGCGTTTCGGCGATCATTGGGCGACTGTAGACGCGGGTAAGGATTGACAGCTACTCGGCTCGAAGGGCTTCCACGGGATCGACGCGCGTGACGCGCCGCGCGGGCAGATAACTCGCAAGGGCGGCGGCGGCGAGCAGACCCATCGCGACCACATTATAAGTCAGGGGATCGAACGGGCTGATCTCGAAGAGCAATGAAGAAATCAAGCGTGAGAGCGCAACCGCGGCAGCGAGCCCGGCAGCAGCGCCGATTCCTCCCCACAGGAGTCCGTTGCGCACGAACATCATCTTTAAGGCGCCTTGTTGCGCGCCAAGCGCCAAGCGAATGCCGATCTCGCGGGTGCGCTGCGCGACAGTGTAAGAAATCACTGCATAAATTCCGACGGCAGCCAGGAGCAACGCCATGCCGCCGCTGATCGCAAGCAGTGTAAGGGTGAAGGCGGTCCGCGACATTGATTTGTCGTAGATTTGTTTCATCGTCTCCATACCGGTTATCGGGATGCCGCCGTTGACAGCCCAGACCGATTGACGGATTTCGCCGGAAAAACTGTCTGTTCCGGAACGGGGACTACGGAGGAGGAAGGCCATTGAACTCGATGATCGCAGCGGCCAGAACACCGTTGCGGGGGAGGCCACGCGATTATCCTGTCTTCCCGATTCCATGCGGAGACCAGGACGGATACATGGCAGCGGTTTAAGCAGGACTCCATTGACAACGCTAAAGATCGCGGTGTTCGCGCCGATGCCCAGCGCGAGCGTGACGATCGTGGCGAGAGTGAATACGGGTGTCCGGGCGAGACGGCGAAGGGTGAGCTTACGTCGCGGATAAGATCGTACAAGCGTTGTTTCTCCTAAGCTCACTTATACGAACATCTCCTGAATTCGTTCCCTAAGAAATTTTCCCGCGCTCAGAATCGGCGGTCAATCTGATTTTTGACGGCTGCAATGAGGAGCGGGTACGGATTCAGGGGTGTACCATTCCACCACTTCTTTTCGGGACCCAGCTCGAAGATGGCCATGTGCAGGTGGGGGACACGGGGATCGGCGTTTCCGGTTGAGCCGACATACGCCAGCAGTTCGCCAGCCTTTACTTTATCGCCCTGGCGCAAGTCTTGATGGTAAGCGTCGAGATGTCCATAGTAGTAGCAGAAGCGTTCCTGTTTGTCGAAGAGATAGATCGTCAGGCCGCCGGGTCTGCTGAGGAAGAGTTTGCGAATTGTACCGGGGACCACCGCGAAGACGGGCGTGCCTCGCGGCGAGATGATGTCGATGGCCTCATGCATTCCGTTTCCGCGCCGCTCATTGAATGTGTCTCGAAGGTCCTTAACGGTTAGTCCGGCGATGGGCGGCGTTAGCTCTGGCGTTTTCGACTGGGCGCCGAGGGTGGCTGCGAACGAGAGCCGGACTAGGTCACGCCGTCGCATTATTCCTCAAGTATGGCCGGGGTACCCTGGCGAACCATCTTAGCGAGGCTGGAGGCGTCCCAGTTCGTCAAGCGGATGCAGCCGTACGATTCAGAACGGCGGACCGTGCCGGGTTCAGGCCCACCGTGGATGCCGTAGTGGGGCTTCGACAGACCGATCCAGACAGTTCCTGCCGGGTTGTTGGGACCAGGCGGCAACTGCGCTTTAGGGCCGTCCTGTTTGGCATTCCAGAATCTTTCGGGGCTGTAGTAGAAAACGGGGAAGGGTTGGACGACGGTGATTTTCCAGGTTCCAATGGGGAGAGGATCGTGGGGGCCGCCCATGGTGGCGGGATACTGCCCGAGGACCGTCCCGTTGGCCGCGATGGCGGTCACGGTACGTTTTGATTTGGAGACCATCACTTTGGCGGCGCGGGCAATTGCGTCGGGCCGCAGGCTGGGGACGAGGAGTTCTTCTCCGGCAGTTTTGAATGTTTTGGCCGGATTGAGTTCCCGGAGGAGCGTTGGAGAGAGATGGAACTTTTCCGCAATGCGCTCGTCCGCTGTTTGGAAGCCCATTCGTTTCAGCTTCGCTTGCTCCTGGGCGCCATTGGGAATGGTGACGAGCGGGTCCCGGAGATCTTGCAGCTTGACGGTATAGAAGGTAAGAAGGTCTTCCGTGTCCTCGTTTAAGATGTCCCAAAGTTCTTTATCAACGATGCCGGTCGACTTCAGTTTGTGCCGCTCCTGGTAGCCCTTGACGGCGATTTCCAGATCGGGGCCGAAGCTGCCGTCGATTTCGCCGGGCGAGTAACGGGCACGATCAAGCAGGATTTGCGCGCGGATTACTCGCACACCCGCTGCTCCCGGATTCAAGCTGCTGGAATCGGTGGAGTCGTTTACTTTTTCCAGTGCGATGGCAGGATTCGGAATGCGCGAGCGCTGCTTCGACCGGGACTTCGTTTCGGCTGCAATGGGATTTTGGGCGAAGGGCAGGAGAATAGCGACAGCCAGGGAAATTGCGCGAATTTGAAGCATGCCGGGTTAGGAGCAATCTGGTGGCCGAAGCCGCGTTGGGGGAGGGGCGGCACTTTTTCGCTCTGTTGCCTCTGGCTTTTTTCTAATTTTTCTTCCAGGAGAAGCCGTCGATTACCATTTGGGTGCCGGAGCCGGCCGGGATTTCATAAATCAAGTGCCGTGTTGTCTGGCCGTTGGCGGTCAACTCCAATGTGTTGGCGCTGAGCCGATACCTTCCCTTTTGCGCGTTGACTGAGAGTCCGCTCGATGCGCTGGACCGGGCCGATCCAACGTTTTCGATGGTGTAAGCGCCATCGGGGCTAAAGACATAAGTGCTGGCCGAACTGTTTCCACCATAAGATTGCCCGGAGGTGTAGCGGCCGTTGAGTTTAGCGTTAGCGGGATACACAGCGGTGATTTTTTGGCAGGAATTGCTGCCGATGTTCCAGTCGGCGCCTTCGGTTTTGAAATCGGCGACCCAAGGCTTGCCCTTGACCGGAGTAAGATTCAGCTTTCCGCCGGTGAGCGAGTACTTGCCCCATTCGCCAGGGGGGTCCCTCCATCGGCGCATCGTTGAGTTAACGACCGTCGGGAAAAAAAAACAGTGGCGAGGAGCGAATTTCCTCGCCATCACCTGATATTCGAGATAAACGCACAAGCCATTTAAGCTTTGGGCCCAGGCGCTTGTGGCGCATGCGAAGAGCGCCACAGCGGCAAAGCACGATCTTAGATCCATTCGAAAAGTCTACTTGATTACTCCACAAGCGATTCTCGCCCCTGCATTGCCAGAGGGATCTGAGCGATAGTCATCGGCCTTTTCATGGATAACCAAAGACCGGCCACCATTTGCCGTAATGGAGTTGGGTCCGACTTTCAAGCTGACTTTTGGCGCTGCGAGAGTGGCCTTCGCCGTACCGTCCGAACCGACCGTGATGTTCTTCAAGTCACCGGCATGATGACCCTTAGGATTCTCCTCGCCGTGGCTTTTGTTCTCCGGATTGAAGTGAGGGCCGGCGGATTCAAAAGTTGGAGCAACGCACTGGCTGGTGGCGTGGATGTGGACAGCGTGTTCTCCGGGCGGCAGGTTCATTAGATTCAGTTCGAACTTGACGCCAGTGCCCGGAGCGCCCTCGCTGGCCGGGGAGACTCTCACGGTTCCGACTGACTCCCCTTTCGCGTTCTTCATCTCGATGATGTTCTGCGCCCATATCGTGCTGGTCAGGAGAAGGGCGGATCCGAGGACAAATAGTTGGTGCTTCATGCCGATTCGAGAGCACCTTAATGGCCAATTCCTGTTTGATGGTCAGAAAGCCTGGCCAATGCTGAAGAAGGGCCGGCCCAGTGGCTCGCCGGGGCGTCGATCGAGCTTAATGCCGTAGTCGAAGCGAATCAGGAAGTACGGCGTTCGGACGCGGATTCCCAGGCCGCCGGCTTTGCGGACGGACGAAGGGCGAAAGTCGCTGAGGTGGTCGTAGACGTTGCCTGCGTCGATGAAGGCTACTCCATCGAAAATACTGGCGATCGGGAACCGCATTTCATTATTCAGGATGAAAAGAGCGTTCCCGCCGGAGGGCGAAACACCATCAAAAATACGGGGGCCGACGCCGTCCTGCGCGAAGCCGCGAATGGTGGTGCCGCCACCGGCGAAGAAGCGTTCGCCGAGGCTCACGCGATTTGTAGAGCTTCGACCGGGAATTAGATCCTGCCCGTTCAATCCTCCGGCGATACCGACACGCACACCGGTAGCGAAAACCAGGCGGCTCTTTCGAACTCCGTTTTGGAGTGGAAGCAGTTGCGGCTTGTCGAAGGCGAAGTAACGGAAATACTGGGCGAAGTATTTTGCAAAGTTGAGTTCGCTGCCGGAGAATTTCGGGGCGTATTCGACGGCGTTGGAGAAGAAAGAACCGCGCGTGGCGTCGAGAAGATCGTCACGAGTATCGCGTGAGAGGGAGGCGGTTAAGGGGGCCACGCGCAAAGTCGCGTCGAAGATGGGATCCGGACCGATGTCGTAGGTGCGGGTGCGTTCCAGACGGTAGCCGTAATTAAGTATCCAGGCTTTGCCGAAGCGGGATTCCTGGAGAACGGAGAAGCCGAGACGGTCCGTATTAAAGCCTTCGCGGACCTCGCGGCGAACGAATGTGGATGCCGTCGTGCGCAGCGGAAAGCGCTTCAACAAGGGTTGGGTGAAATAGAGGCGGCTCTCCTGCAGATCGGCATCGTAGCGAGCACGGACACCGATCACGCGAGCCGAACCCAGAGAGTTGCGATTGGTGAAATCGACGATGCCGCCAGGGCCGCGCTCGGTGTCGAAGTAGCCGCCATACGTTACCTGGAACGGGCGGACTTCGCGTACATTCAGGTCGAGGGAAACTGCCTTTTTGCCGGCGGCGGGCTCCAATGCGTTGCGTTGGATATCGATCAGGGAGTAGGCTCCGGTGGAGTACAGGTTCCGGCGGGAGTGGCTGAGAACCTGGGTGTCGAGCGGATCGCCGGGCTTTAGTTCCAATTGACTGCGAATCATTCCGGCCGAAGTCTGGTCATTTCCACTTACGGTGACGGACTCAACGACGCTTTGGGGCCCTTCCGTGATTTGGAAGGTGACATCGACTTTGCCGTCAGCGGGACGGCGATCCAAAGCGTAACTGAGCTCCGCGTCATTGTAACCGCGACGGCTGTACTGTTCGCGCAAATTTGTGAGACTCTCTTCCCGGAGTTCTGGAAGGTAGTCGGAGCCGGTTTCGAGGGTAACGGTTGGTAGAAGTTCCTCTGGTTTGAGAACCTTGTTTCCAGCGAATTTCAGAGCGCCGACCTGATAGAGCGGGCCCTCGTTGACCGGGTAAATGAACATGGCGGACTTGGCGGGAGCATCGAGCACGAGTTCCGGTTTCGCCACCTTGATGTCGAGAAAGCCTAGATCGCGGTAGTAGCGGAGCAACGCATCGATCGCTTCTTCCGGGTCCGTGACCGCCACCAACGTCAATTTCCGATCCCGCAGCAACTTTCGGAGATCGGACTCGTCCACTTTTTTTGCCCCGGCGAAGACGAGCTTGGGCGCGTTGAATTTGTCTCCTGGCTGAATGTCGAAGACGACTCGCTTCCGGCTTGGTTCCGGCGTGTCTATTTTGTGGTCGATCCTGGCGGTGAAATAGCCCTGCGCAACCAGGTCGTCACGAAGCGTAGCGGCGGCATCGTCAGCGCGTTGCGCGTCGAAGACGCCGGAGAGCCAGTGTTCCCGGATCTTTTTCTGCGTTCCTCCGTCCGGACGAAAGCCTTCGTAGACGAAATCGACTTTGGGGCCCGCTTCGATGTTGAGATCGAGATCGACCTGGCTGTCGCGGTTGGTGCGGGTTAAGCGGACGCGAGCCTCCAAATGGCCGTCGTTGGCGTGCTTCTCCGTGATCCGTTCGACGCCGCGGCGAATCTTAAAGAAGTCGTAGGTTTTGCCTTGGCGGGCAGACAGCCACTTTCTGAGTTGCTCGTCGGTGAAGGGGCGGTCGCCGCTAAATTGCACGACGCCAATTTTCTTTCGTTCGCGTTCGGCTGTGGTTGTTGGCGGTGGTGCGGTTCCGCCGAACTCCTGTTTACGGGAGAAGTCAAAGCGGTAGGTGTTGTCTGATTGCTTCAGAGCACGAGTGCGGAAGCGTTTGGAAATGTCGTACTGGCCGACGAGAATCTGGTCTCCCGAATCCGTAAGATTCATGGAGTAGATGAGGCTCAGTTGGCGGGTGAAGTTCTGGCCGACGGTGAGGCGGGCGGAGGGGTCGGACTCGTTAGCGATGAGGTTGGGCTCGATGCGTACCTGGGAAATTCCGGTGGCCTGTTCGATTCCGCGGCCGAGAGTCCCGCCGACGCGGCCGGTGAGGTAGGAGAGAACCTGTTCTTTGGCGACGTCGGCTTCCTGGCCACTCAGTTCGTCTAACGTGCGTCCCGTGAGGAGGACGGCGGCGATGTCGGGTTCCGGGAGGGGCGGATCCGATGTCAACGTCGTCTCTCGTTCCTTGCCGGAGCCCTGCACGGAGAGCGTAACGTCGTATCCGGATGCCTGCGTTTTCGCAACGATATCGAAGGACGGATCGATTTTATTTTCGTCGGTGAAGGTGAGAACGCCGCGATCGACGAGGTATTTGCGTTCGTTTAAGTTAAGCGATCCGCCTTCGTCGATCGTGACTCTGCCGACGAGTCCCGGACGGTAATAAGAACCCGTGAGCCGGGCGTCCACATCGAGTTCCGCTTTCGCAAGGTTATTGTCGACGACTACGGGATTTTCAGTTTTAATAGCGATGCCGAAATCCAGACGTTCGAGGAATGGAGACCGGTCTTCACGGACTTCCGGAACAGAGGACGAGTTCAGCGCGTTAAGGACGCCCTGGTCCAGGTTCACAGGCGCTGTGTAGCTGCCGTCAATGACGGCTACGTTGCCGCCGAGCAGGAAGCGGTTGCCGGTAGAGCGAAGAAAGATGTTCGCGTTTGACATCGTCTTCAGGTTGGCGGGAAAGTCGAGATAGACGCCATTCGACGTTAATCGCAAATCGGCCGCTTCGATTTCGGTTCCCCTGAGGGAAAAACCGCCGGAGCCTTGGAGAGTTCCACCGTTGAGGGCTCCGGACAGGGCGCTTAGCGTGACGCGGTTCTTTGCCAGATCCAACCGCAAATTCACCTTTTCAGCTTGCACGCGAGGAGAGGTGATGCTGGCATTCGCGTCCGTTACCTGGAGAAATCCACTGGCATCGGGGACAGGAATGGCGCCGCCGATGTTCAAGGCGACAGCCGTGGCGCCCTGGGCACGGACGGTTTTTGTGAATGCGGACAATAGGCCCAAATCGAGATTGGAATCGAGGCGGAGTTGCAGAGCTTGCGGGCCGGTGAGTTGCGCGGTTCCGGCGAGAGTTACCTTTGACGCCGGGCCCGCGAGCCGGAACTGTTCCACTTCGAGGGTGCCGCCGTTAAGGCGGAGTACGGATGGCGTTTCCTGGGCCAAGTTAAATTTGTCGGCTTGCAGACGGAGTTCATCGAAACGCACCTCACCGCGGATCGCATCCAATTCCGCCTTGGTTGATTCAAGCTTGGCTGTGAAGGAGGCCTGCCCGCCGACGTTTTCGGGAACGCCCTTTAGCTGCGCGAAATTCAGGCCCTTAACAGTGAGTTCGGCGTTGGCGGGTCCCGATTTCCTGACGATGTCGAAAGGCAATGTCGTGGACAGCAAGGCGAGCGGGAATTCACCCATGCCGCTGATGGCGGCGCTGGCCCAGCGGGCATCGAGGGAGTCAATTTGAAGGTTGCCGTCCGCGAGGTGAGCTTTTAGGTTGGCGGCTGTTACGGCGTTAATGGAAGGATTGGCATAGGATCCGTTCGCCAGCGATAAATCCAGCCGCGGGTCGAGGCTGTATCGACCTGCTTGAAGCGTGCTTTGAACCACGCCGGATAAAGTTAATTCGCCGGCGGCGCCTTCCTGCCCAAATGCTTTCTGGGCGGCAGCGATGTTGACTGTCCCGTCAATACGCAGCGTTCCGGGCACTTGGCCCCCGGCGGTAAGGCGCGTGCCTGGGCCCACAAGTTTAACTGGTTTGAGATCCAAGGCGCCGTTGCGGACAGTGGCCGAAAGCGGTCCCTCGGTGCTCACAGGTTGTCCGTCCAAGACAAGTGCGAGTTGATCGGCGGCGAAATTTACCTCGGATTGCCGCCAATTGGCCGCCTCTCCGGAGGCGTTGATCGTCGCGGTCACTTTGCCCTGCAGATTTTTCGGCACGGCTACAGGGAGGGAGGCCAGGTCCGTTTCGCGCGCTTGGATCTGCACTGTGAATGGGTAAGGCGCGACGGTTGTGACTCGACCTTCCGCTTTGGCGTTTTGCTTTTCGGCTTCCGCGGTCACGTTCAAAGCGTTGCCGTTCAGGTCAGCCTTCAGTTTCAGTGGACCGACTTCGTTTAGCTCGCCCGTAACGTTTGCCACCGCCACCGGTTGTTCGATAGTGCCGCTACCTTCAGCATTGATGGCGACCGTGCCGCGAGTGAGCTTGAGGGCGTCGCTTTTGACGGATGCAGTGAAACGCTTCGACTGGAACTCGTAAGTTCCCTTCCCCTGAAGCCTCTCGCCGGGACCTTTAACGAGCAACAAATCGGGCATGGTGGCGGAGATTCGATCGAATCTGGCGGAAGCCGTGAGGTGACCCAGCTTTTCGCTATACGCCTCTACGTCTTTCACGTCGAGCGAAGCGTCGCCGCTAGGACGATCGATGGTACCAGAGATGCTGGCCCGCAGGTTCAAGGCGCCGCTGACCGGGATGTCTGTCTTACCGAGTAATTTACCTAGATCTTTAACGCTGGCATTCGTCACTTCGGCGTTGATGGCGAGCGGCGCGGACGGTCCGGACAGGCCGACGAATCCAGTGGCCGCGATGCTTTGTCCGCCCCATTTTATAGTGGACTGGTGGAGATCGACGCGATTCGCGTCCGCCTTTCCGGTGGCGGCGACGGCGATTCCGGTGACGGACTCGGCAGTGAGGTTGGGCGCGTCGATGGTGAAATCGGCGGCGGGATGTTGAGCGGTTCCACGGAGATTTAGTTGGGCCTTGGCAGCGCCCGACATTGGCAATGCAGCATACGGCTGGGCAGCGATGTTGGCCGTGGAGACGGAGAGTTGGCCGGACAACTGGTTTCGCGGATCGAGGCGAATTGTGCCGGAAGTTTCAATGCCGCTCAATGATGCGCGCTGGATGTCGATAGAGGTACCCAGAGCCGTACGGCTTGCGCGGAAATTGCCGGTGACCGGGTAGAAGCCCTTTGCCGGGGCTCTGGTGGCAGCAAGCCGGATGGCGGCGGTTCCCCTAGCGCCGGCGACGTCCAATCCCTTCCATTGGGCCTGGAAAGTGCCGCTGGCCGAACTGGCCAGGCCCGGCACGAAGTTGCCGACCAATGCACGCTGTACAGTGCCCTGAAAGGCACTGGGACCGGTGGCGACTAACGAAAGCCGCCCGTTGCCGTTTAGCGCCGCGAACGGGGAAGTGAGCGCGAGGTCAGTTGCCGTGACGGCCTCGGACGGCGCGTCGTACGCAAAATTCCCATTGATGCCTATATTCCGGTAGGACTGATAGCTTGCATTCTCTGCCTGCAACCGGGCAGTTACAAGAGGAGCTTTAGCGGTACCCGCGATAGCCACTTCGGCGTGTACCTGGCCCGACACTTCGGGGAGAAATTTACCGGGCTGGGCGTCAATCGTCAGCTTCCCATTGAGTCCGAGCTCTTGGAAATCGAGAATGGAAAGCGTACCGGTGGCGGAGGCTCCGGGCGAACGGAGCGTGAGAGCTTCGATTCGCAAATCCTTGCTTCCGGCGTCGATAACAGTTCCGAGAAACTCAATCGGAAAGACTTTGTCCTCGACAGCAGCTGAACCGCCCGATTCGGTCACGAGCTGGATTCGATGGCGATTGGCCAGACGGTCGCCCGCAACCTCCAAATCCCATTTAGGGAGAACGATCTTGTAGCCTCTCCGTCGATCGTCGACGTGCAAAGATCCGGTGGTGGCGGAAAGACGCTCAACCAAATAATCGAAGGTCTCGGAAGAGGGCGAATCGTCCTTCGATTTCGGAAGGTTCGTCAGCCCGTTTTCCATGATGATCAGCCAGACTTCCGGGTGCTGGAGGCGCGCGCCAGTGACGACGAACTTGCCTCGCAAGAGATCCCAAAGGGACAGCTTAACTGTTAGAGAATCAATTTTGGCGAGCGGTGGAAGTCCTGGCTCCGGTTGAACAATGATGCCCTGCATGCTCGCCTGTAGAGTGAGCAAATTGAAGTCGAGGCTGGAGGCCTCCAGCCGGACTCCCTGTGCTGCGAGAGCCTTCTGCAATTTTGCCAAGGCGAAACGCTTTGCGGGAGGCGTATGCACGAGAGCCACACCCGCGATCACGAGCCCCCCAAGTGTCAGTCCCGCGATGCGGATGTATCGGATACGCAAGGGATCCCTTATGGCCTTAGCGGCTGGACTTCAAGAACGACCGAACTTTGGGCGCCTCCGGTGATTTCGGCTCCAAACGAAGGAAGTTGTTAAAGGAGTCCACCATTTTGTCGGGACGTTTGGTATTGCTGTAGGCAAGTCCCGCGTAGTAGTAGGCGTAGGCGTTCTCAGGATCCTGTTTGATGGCCAACTCCAAATTCGGAAGCGCCTCTTTATGATGCTTGCGAAGGACGGCCAACATGCCGCGGTAGTAAGGCAGTTCGGGATGGTCGCCCTGCCGCGCGGCAACGGCGTTTACCAACTCACCCGCCTTGTCTAACTGTTTTTCCGCGGCGTAGGCATCAGCTAACGCCAGCATTACGGCGGCAGAATCCGGCGCGGAGGTGGCGGCCTTGTCGAGGAAAGGAAGCGCCTCATCGCTTTTTCCCTGGCGAACCAGCGCCAAGCCGAGGATACGGTGAGCCTCGACGTTTTCCGGTTCCGCGGCCACAACGCATCGCAACTCCGCTTCAGCGGCGGAGTAGTTCCGAGTCTGAAATTTCTCCATGCCGCTACCGAGGTCGGCTGCCGTGGACAGCGCGACCGCAGCGACGATTAGACCAATTTTTAAAAGCATTTAATCCTCCGTTCCTATTTCTAGATGCCGCCGAGGTCGCAGGAGTTTCCCAGGAGTTGTCTGTGTAACAATTCATGGAATACCCGCATCACTTTGGGGGGGCAGTCGAACATTATGCAGACAATGCGCGCAGCTCACCTGTGGCCGGCGCTTCGAAAAACCGCCGAGAACTGGGTGGCGCACGATGCGCCCCGGCTCGGCGCTTCGCTGGCGTTCTACACAATTCTGTCGATGTCGCCGCTGGTGTTATTGGCGGTGGCGATCGCGGCGTTGGTATTTGATCGCGCCTCAGCGCAGAACGAACTGCTTTATCAGGTTCAGGAAATGGTGGGGAAGGATGGGCGCCAGCTCGTTGAGGGAATTTTGGAGTCGGCGCGCAAACCGGCGTCGGGGGTTTTTGCGTCGGCAATCAGCGTTTTGACGCTGCTGTTTGGGGCTTCTGGCGTCTTTTCTGAGTTGAGGGCAGCGTTGAACCGGATTGCCGGCGGCGGGAACGATCAAACGATGAATTTCTACCGAATGGCACGGGAGAGTCTGTTTTCCTTTGGAATGGTGCTGGCAATCGGATTTTTGTTGATGGTGACGCTGCTGTTCAGCGCGACTCTGGCAGCCATTGGAAGGGCTTGGGGGCCGATTCTGCCTGCGCCGCCGGAGGTGCTGGAGTTGATCAATTTTCTGATCTCGTTCGTCAGTATCGCCGGACTATTTGCATTGATGTTCCGGTATATCCCCAATCAGAGGGTCCCGTGGCGGGACGTAGCGGCGGGGTCGTTTGCAACGGCTTTGCTTTTCACTTTGGGCAAGACACTGATTGGACTTTATTTGGGGAAGGCAGGCGTCGGCTCGACCTACGGCGCGGCAGGTTCGTTGATGGTGATCACGGTCTGGGTTTACTATTCCGCGCAGATTTTCTTTTTCGGGGCGGAGTTCACCCACGTTTGGGCGGAGACACGGATTGGTAAGGATAAGGCGTCGGCTCCTAGTGGAGTAGCTGGCTTGCCGCCTGGGGGACGGCCGTGACTAAGCGGAAAGCGATCCGTCCCCGCCGACTCTGCGTTTAAGCTGGCCCGCAGCTTCGCGAAGGGTGGGCTTCGGCTGGGGTGATTCGAGCCCTAACCTGTTTCTCAAAGGGCGCGAAGTTCGAGGCGGGCTTGGGATTCCCAACGGGAGAGTTCGGCGCGGCGGAAGCGCGGGGCGCCTTTGACGCATTCGACGGCCTGTTCGAAGGCGGCCTTGGCTTCCGGCTTGCGGTTTGCGGTCTTCAAGGCCTGACCATACAGGACCAGGCCTTCCGGGTCGTATTCGCGGGCGGCCGTATAGTGGGCGAGATACCTGAGCGCCTCTTCCAGTTGGCCGGCCGCCAGCGCTACGGCTCCGAGTTCCCGCCAAACCTGGTGGCTGGCGAGTTTGGAATCGAGAGTAGCTCCTTTTTCAAGAAGCTGTCGGGCCTCTTCGTTACGGCCTTCCTGATGACGCAGGAGGCGGCCAAGCTGGTAGAGAGTTTCGGGCTCGTTCTTATCGATCTCCAGCGCCCGGCGAAAGCGCTGTTCGGCTTCGGCAGGCAGGCGGCGCTGAACGTAGATCAGGCCGAGTTGGTAATGGGCATCGGCATCATGGGGGTTTATAGTCGCGAATTCGAGTTGACGCTTGAAGTTTTGCCGTTGGCGAAGCCCGCCGCCGAGCTCGCTGAAATCCCCGCTAAAGCGCTGATATATGAAATAGAGCACCCACGGTGAGGCAAACATGTAGAGCATGTTGTGGGAGTGGGCAAAGATGCTGGAGGCGAGCGCAGCGGCGGCGATTCCGGCGACGGCAGTAATCGCAGAGTGGGACACGGTTGCGCCGGTGACGGTGGCAAGCACCGGGGCGGCCAGGAGGAGGAATAGCGCCAGCCCGGCAAGTTGAAAAGGGACTACGAGGGGGGACCCGGCGAGGGGCGACCACCAAAGAATCGCGATGGGGATGTGGGCGGCGGTCCAGGCAAAGAGAAGGCCGGCAAGGGCCGCCATGAAGTCGCGGAAGAGAATGGTCATGGCGCTGCCGAGGTGGTCCCAGACGGCGAGTACGAGGATACAGAATGGAACGAAAACGACGGCGAGGACGAGCAGGACATTGAATCCGGTGGCGAAATAACGGCCGCGAAGTTGAGCGAGCACGGCTTGCTGGGCTTCATAAACGACCTCCGGGGGCGATCCGGCCTGAATCACAGTTTTGCTCAATTCAGCCATTTGGATGGTTCCCGCGGCGGCCGATATGGCGAGGGAGACTGTGACCGCGGCGGCGATGGCGAAGAGCAGCTTTCCTTGATCCAGGACAGCCGAGGCCGCTTTCCTGGGACTGACGTAGAACAGGAAAAGCGCGCGGAATTGATCGCCGAGCATACTACTCCGGAACTTCGGCGGCTTTCACGGCGATCTGTAGTCCGTCGGGAAGACCGGAATTACCGAGGCGAGCTCCGACGAGCACATTGTTCGAGGGCGCCGTGGTGGAGGGAACCCGCACGTTTACCTGGAGAAGGCCGACTGAACCTGGGGCCAGCCCGGCAAATAGAATTTCGGCACGCTGACCATCGATGAGGATAACGATGCCTTGATCGGGAGTCGCGAAGGGGGCCACGCCGGGGGCGAGGGCACCGGTCTCAACGCGGGGAGTCGTAAGCCCTTGACCGGTGAAGAAGAGTTGGATCACATCGCCAGCCGCAATGGGAGTGGACGGCGTGTTGTAGCTGTAGTCCTGGTTAAGGGCGGCCGCACGCACGCCGTCAATCGAGAACATTCCGGGAGCAGTTTCGGCGACGCGTACTTCAACCGGTTCGGAAGCATCGAACCCGGCGGATTCGACGGTTACTTTCACAGAAGCCTTGCCAGCGATTTCGTAGGGTACCTGCGCGTTGATCTGGTTGAGCGAGGAGTAGAGTACGACGCCCGGAATACCGTCGAAAAGCACGCGGGTGCCACCCAGTGAGGTGGCATAGCGATTGGTGGTCTCGTTGGGTTTCGCGGAAAGTCCAGCGCGCGGGCCCATACGGTCTCCGGCAAGCGTGATCAACTGGCCAGGCGCGATGGGGCCGGCGCGCAGACTGGCGGCGTTGACGATTCCGTTGGAAGAGAGGATCGCTTTTTGACGAGTGACGGTAAAGGAAACCGGAATTTGAAGGGCAGGATTTGTTGCGGATGGAGCGCTAAGGTTGATCCGGGCGGCATAGACTCCCGCGGGCAGGTCGCCGATACGGGCGGTGACGGTGATGTCGCCATCTCCTCTGCCGCTGGCGGGAGAGATGGCGAGCCAATTACCGCCATTGAGCGAGGTAACGGTGGCGGTCCAATCAGGTTTCGTTTCGCCTTCCATTTTGAGCGAGAGCTTTTGGGTGACCGGGTTGCCTGATTCGCCTTCTCGCGCGGTGAAAGCGACGGTGGAAAGGCTCGCGCGCATCGTAGCCGGGATAGGATCACGAACACGAAGCGTGACTCGGAACGAGGCGGGCGAATTAATGGCGCCCGGGGCAATCACATTTACCTTCGCGGTGTATGTTCCCGGCTTTAAGTTCGTGATGTTGGCTTGCACACGGAGGTCGTTGTCGTCGAGGCCCTGAGCGGGCGTCATCGCGAGCCACGCGCCGCCGTCGTCGGTCTTGACGTCGGTCCGCCAGTATAATCCCTCGCCGAGAAAGATGAGCGGGAATGGACTGCTGAGGACGGTTTGACTGCCGGTCATTGCCTCAAGGTAGACCTCGGGCACGGTCAGGTAAATGTTTGTCGGGAGCGGCGGCGACGATGGATCAACCGGGGGCGGTTCGGGCGTCGGTGTGGGAGTTGGAGTCGGAGTTGGCGTGGGAGTAGGTGTGGGCGTGGGCGTCGGAACCGGCGCCGGACAGACGGGCAGAGAGGGGAACTGGATGCAGTGTCCCCATGAGACTGAAATAAAACAGACGCTGAGCAAGAGCAGTCGCAAGTATGCACCCCGAGAATCTAGACTACGTGACTAGTTCTAATTCTATCTCGAATTCGGCTGGGGGCCTAGATCGTAAACGGCGAAGCTGGGATCCTGGTAAATCTCCTTGGCGGAAAGAACCGGTAGAAGTCGTTGGCGGAGAGGAATGGAGGGGAGGATTAGAAAACGGTAGTTGCCTTGGCTGATTTCCGCTTGGAGGCGGGGAACGGAGTCTTGAAAGTCGTAATTGTAGAAGCAGCGGACAGTTCCGGCAAACGGTGCGTATGGGGAAGGGCAGCCGTTTAAGGCTAGCACTCGATCGGCGGAAGTTGCTTTGCCGTACAGGGCTTGCGAAGCGGAATAAATTGGGAGCGATCGACGTAAAAAGGTGTCGGTGTCGATGCGGCCGGCCCACCAGAGGAGTTGCGGTGCTGAGATTTCAATCAGGGTGCAGACGGCGAGAGAAAATAAGAGGCAGTAGAACGATATGGCGACGGTGAGCCAACGGGGCAAACGGAAAAGCGCCGGGGCAGTGAGAGCGGTAATGAGCATAATTGGCGCGATGGCGTAGCGGAGCGTGACAAGGATGGACACCCAGTAGAGGAGATACACGACACAAAAAAGCAAGGTGAGGCGAAGGGCGACAGAGCGATCGGGGATCCAGGCGAGGACGGCAAGCGCGAAGAAGACGAGCCAGAGGCCCATGGGATTCGGGGACGACGATTCGAAGGCGCGTTGGCCATCGAAATGAAGTAGCCAAGGGATCCCGGCGTAGCGCATAACGCGCTCGCCGTTTGATTGATACGGATGGGAAACGACGCTGAAGTCGGCAGTGCGGCTGGTGCTTTCGGGGTAAAGCGGATTGCCCGTTAAGAGATAGGTGCGGACGAGCGAGATGGTTCCGAGGGACAGAAAGATTGCGGCGACGGCGAGGAGCGTTTTCAGGCGTTTCGGGGACTGCCAGATTTCGCGGAGGAAGAGCGGAGTGAGCCCCACTGCGCCAAAGAGGGCGACGTGTTTAATACCGAACGCCATTGCGAGGAAAACGGTGGCGAGAAGAAGGCGCTTGTGAAGCAGGCAGGCGAGCGAAGCCAGAAGGAAAAAGGCGAGGGGGAAGTCGTTTTTGGCGACGAAGGCGGTCCAATGGAGAAACGGGATGGCGGCAGCGGCGATCAAACCGCAAACGACGGCGACGGGTGTGAGGCCGCAGGAGCGAAGGACTGCGGCGGCGGCGAGGATGGCGGCCAGGAAGAAGACGGGGGCGAGCATTTGGGCGGCTGCTTGCCCGCCGAGGAGCCAAAGCAAGGCCATTAGAAGCTCCGTGCCCTGTGGGTAATAAGACTCGATGACGGTGGGAACGGGCGTCAGCGCGCCAGTTTCAACGTACCAGCGGGCGCTGGCGAGGTGCATTTTCAGAGGGTCGAAGGCGATGGCGGGGGTGAGGACCCAGAGGCTACCGACAACGCCAAGCACAAAGGCGAAGAGGAGAAGTGTGGACACACCGGGGTCGTGATCGTTGCTGTCAGTCCACTTTGCCTGGAGGATTTTCGCATCCTTCCAGAGTTCGGTGGCGAGGAGGGCTGGCGCAAGCAGGAGGAGAGCCAATGGCCAACGGACCAAGCCCGCCAATCCGGCGAGGAACATGATGAGGGTAATGACCCCGATACCTAATCCGAAGCGCAGTGCAATGCGGAGGATGGCGGATGCTGGTGGAGCAGAAAGAAGGCGGGTACCGATTGTGTGGGCAGAGGAAAAGAGCGCCGCGGCGAGAAGTGTTGGAATGGGAGCTTTGACGAGGCAGATCAATATGGGGACGCCAAGAATTATCACGGGTTCCCAGCGCGGAGAGCGAAACCGGTGTGTCAGCCAGACCGCGAGGGCGAGGATTACAGGGATGGCTGGAAGGGCGGCGGCGACAGGAGCGGGACTATGCGTTTGGAAGATTCCGACGAGGGTACGGAATGGGCCGAATGTAGTAGCGAGTGCGAAGAGAAACCAGATGATCCAAAGAGGGTTGAGTTTCATCGGGAGGGGAGGCGAACGGTCTCGCCGGTATTGGCGCTTTCGTACCCGGCGAAGACGAGGTTTAAGACGTCGCGGGCATGTTCGGCGGCGTCAGTAGGGCGTTGCGGTAGTGCCATCTGCTTGACGAAGAGCTTTAGATGTTCAGCAGTAGCGGCGGCGAATTCGGGACTGCCGCTGTTGCAGTAGGTATGCGGGACGCCGTTGACTTCGGCACGGGCCTGGCCGCCGCGGACGAAACCGTGCTTTATGTAGAAGCGGCGGGAGTTCTTGGCCCAGTCGATTGACAGCCGGGCGACTCCGCCGAGGGAAATTCGAAGAGACGCTTTCTCGCAGTCGATCCGCATTTCCAGATACTTTTCCGGGGCGTGGGTGACACGGTTGAAGGAAAAATTGGCGAGGCGTTCATCGGGGAAGCGAAGAGTGGCGTTGACGAGTACGTCGGCATCAAATTCAGGCCGGACTTTCGGAGTGAAGGCGTTGATGGATTGCGGCAGGGCGTCGAAGAAGAAGCAGGCGAGGTCCAAGGCGTGCGTGCCGAACTCGAAGAGAACGTACTGCTTCAGGGAACTGCGCCAGTTGGTTTCCTTGCCTGGCGGATGAAACATCTGCTGCCAACACTGGATGTAGTAGGGGCGGCCGAACTCGCCCTGCTCCAAGCGGCGCTTGGTCTCGGCGTAGTACGTCATGTATCGATACTGGTTGTTAACGCGCAGAAGAAGATTCTTTTCGCGAGCGAGGTCTACGATTTTCGTGGCCTCTTCTACCGTCGGCATGAAGGGCTTTTCGCAGAAAACGTGGACACCGGCCTCCAAAGCCTGGCGACAGATTTCGTAGTGAGAACCGGGCGGTGTACCGATGATGATGAAATCCGGCCTAGACTTTGCAAGTAGTTCTTCGAAACCCGTATAGGTTTCGCGGATATTGAACTTCTCGGCCATCGTTTGGCGGGTTTGGCTATTTGGATCGGCAGCAGATGCAATTTCGAGACCGGGGACAGCGGCACAGGCCGGGAGGTGGATACGATCAGCTACGCCGCCAAGGCCGACGACGCCAACACGAACTGGCATAAGGGACAATCTTAACATCGTGATTCGACAGTTCCTGACATTGAGCGCGGGGGAGGGAGTGGCGCGAGGATTGCACGCGCTGGGTTTTTTGGCGCTGGCGCGAAGTGTGGGACCGGGGTCGTTGGGGGCGTTCGGAGTCGCTCAGGCAGTGGCATCCTATGGCCTCCTGGCGGTGCAGCGAGGGCTGGATGTGCCAGCGATGTTGCGAGTGGGAAGGGAACCAGGCCAGAGCGAGGCGGTACAGGCGGCGATGGTGCGGCTGCGGCTTCCGGTTTTTATCTGTTTAGTGACTGGTGCGGTAATTTGGGGGAATTTGCTGGTGCTGGCGATGGCGGGAATGTGGCTGGCCGCGGCGTTGCAGACGCGCTGGCTGCTATTGGCTCGTGGGAAGAGCGCAGCAGTGGCGGTGGCCGCGGTGTTGGCAGCGGCGGTTTTCTTTGGAACCGCGGTATCCGGATTGCCGTTGATATGGGTAGCGGGGGCACTGAGTGCCGGAGAGTTGTTAGGGATGATCTGGTGCTGGCGGGCGACTGGATTTTCTTTCGGCTGGGTATCGGCGCTGGCGGGTCCATTGGAGCGCGAGTCATGGCCGTTTTTGGTGAGTGTGCTGCTCGGCAATCTGCTGTACAACATGGACGTTTTCGTTTTGGGCGCAGTGCGGAGCGCGGCAGAAGTTGGATTGTATGTAGCCGCTTACCGACTGCTTACCGTATTTTCCCCAATTCTCGGGGCACTACAGAACAGTTCCCTGCCCCTGTTTGGGAAGTTATATCCGGATGGCGCGGCGGCGGAGAAACTGGCGCTAGGAGTGTGGGGGCGGAGCGCGGCGGTGGCGGCGGCGATGGCGTTGATTTTAGGCGTAGTACCGGCGCACTTGTTGCGACTCCTGTATGGCGAGGGGTTCCTGGATGCCGCCGCACTTGTGCCGGTATTTGCGCTGGTGCTGCCGGTACAGGTGACACGGATGGTTTACCGGCAGGCGCTGTTGGCGTTTAAGGGTGAGAAGCGGGATCTGGCAAACTTGGCCGGAGCGGTCGGCGTGAACTTGGGATTGGATTTGCTGCTGGCTCCGCGATACGGGGCGATGGGCTGCGCGATATCTACTTTGTGCGCGGAATCTTGTTTGGCGTTCCTGACCTGGAGAGCGTGGCGGAGAATCTCATGCGCGTAACGGTGGTGCTGTTGGGGGAGTTTGCGGGGCCGGCGGCCGGGAAGGATGCGCAGGTGATTCGCGCCAAGAGCCGGGCAGAGGGCTGGCGACACGCGGAGGGTGATGTGGTCGCGTTTTTTGACACGCGCTATGAAGCCGGGACGGAGTGGGTGGCGGCGGCAGGAAAGGCGGATATTGTTGGCGGGCAAGTGCTTCCGGGCGAGGGATATGACTGGGCGGGTTGGGTTTACTACGTGATTGAGTATGGCTGGAAAAGGAAACTGGCGGAAGGAAATATTGCGTACCGGAGGAATAACGCCGGAGATATTGACGCCTTTGCTGCGGGAGAATACGATGCACGAATGGACGTAAGGCTGATTCGGCCACCGTCGTTTTCCGCTTATTTGAGGGAGCGCTACGCCGCGTCGCGAGCGTGGGGGGCGCGACACGTGCGGCCGTCCCGGGCGATATTGAGGGTGGCACTACCGCTAATGGTCTTGGCGCGAACTCCATGGTGGCGGCGACCGTTGACGTTGCCGGGAGTCGTATTGATCAGCCTGGTTATGGCTTGGGGAGAGATGGTTGGGGCACTGGATGGTAAAGTTGATTCTGGATGAGTAAGATGATGGCGGCGCGTCCGCAGATCGGAATTGGCGGGTGCCGCGTGTCGGAGAGGGCCAAGGAGTTGGTAATGGAGGTGCTGGACAGCAATCGTCTGAGCGCCGGCCCGATGATCGACCGATTTGAGCGAGCGATCGCCGGACTCCATGCCCGGCGGTTTGGACTGTTTACCAATAGCGGGACAAGCGCATTGCAGATTGCGCTGGCGGCACTGAAGGAACGGCACGGATGGCAAGACGGAGACGAGGTTCTCGTACCAGCGCTGACATTCGTGGCCACTTCAAACGTGGTGATCTACAACAGTTTAAAACCGGTTTTTGTCGACGTGGAGCCAAACCGGTTTTGCATTGAACCGGGTGAAATCGAACGGCATATTACGCCGCGGACGCGGGCGATCATGCCAGTCCATATCGCCGGATTGCCGTGCGAAATGGATCCAGTGCTGGAAATCGCGGCGCGTCGCGGTCTGCGGGTCGTGGAGGATTCGGCGGAATCGATGTTTGTGAAATACCGGGGCCGGCCCGTGGGCAGCATGAGCGACATCGGGTGTTTTTCAACGTACGTGGCTCATATCATCACCACCGGCGTGGGCGGCTTCTGCGTGACCGACGACGATGAACTGATTGTGATGTTGAAAAGCCTGATGAACCATGGGCGGGACTCAATTTACACACGGATTGACGACGACGCGGGCCGAGAAGGAAAGGCGCTTTTTGAGATCGCCGACCGCCGCTTTAGCTTTGTGCGACTTGGATATAGCTATCGCTGTACGGAGATGGAAGCGGCGCTGGGGTTGGCGCAACTGGAGACCCGTGAAGCGGATTGGCAGCGGCGGCAAGTGATTGCGCGGCGGCTTTGCGAGGGACTGGCGCCGCTATCGGACGCCTTGCAATTGCCAGTGGAACGGGAAGGCGCGGAACACGCCTGGATGTTCTTCCCGTTGGTGCTGCGGAATTCAAAGATCGAGCGGGGCGCGCTGATTCAGCATTTGGAAGACCATCAAATTGAAACGCGGTATTTGCTGCCGTTGTTGAATCAGCCGGTCTACCGGGAGATGTTCGGGGACTTGGAGCCGGCGTATCCGGTAGCGGCGAATTTGAACCGGCGCGCGTTCTACATTGGATGTCACGCGGGAATGACTGACGAAGAGGTTGATCACATTTTGGATTGCTTCCATACTTTCTTTCGGAAACACGCATGAGCACGCTGCCGAGCAAAAGCAAAGGATTACCGGCACGGCGAACCCTGGGTGAAAGGGCGCCCGCGGTGCGTTGCAAAATCTGCGGCGGAAAGACCTATCCGGGACTGGATCTGGGGGCGCAACCGGTGGGCGACCTGATCCTGACACGGGCGGATCTTCGCAAACCGGAGACCTTTTATCCGATGCAGCTTTTCCACTGCGTGGATTGCGGGTTAACGCAATTGGGCTACATTGTGAATCCGGCAGTGGTCTATAAGTACTTTCCATTTGTCAGTGGAACGACACAGACAGCAACGCGGCACTTACAGACGATTCCGGAACAGTTGGTGCAGATGGGCGGGATGGGTCCGTCGTCCTTTGCCCTGGATATCGGCTCGAACGACGGCACGCTGCTTAAGGCCTACCGTCCGTTTGGGGTGAAGACGTTGGGAGTGGATCCCTCGGCGATTCCGGTACAAATCGCGAATGTAGCGGGAGTCCCCACGATGCATGCGTTCTTCAACGAGGAGACAGCGAGGCTGGTGGTGGAGGAGCACGGGCGGGCGGACGCGATCAGCGCGGCCGGTGTGTTTGCTCATATCGCGGACTTGGATAGCGTAATGCGCGGAATCCAAACATTGATGAAGCCGACCGGGATATTCGTCAGTGAAAACCAGTACTGGCTGGACATGGTGCAGACGGGCCACTACGACAACATGTTCCACCAGCATCTGCGCTATTACGCCATGCGTCCTTTGGCACGGCTGTTCGCACGATTCAACCTGGAAATTTTCGACGTGTTGCGGAGCGAAGTTCACGGCGGGTCATTCCGGGTATTCGCGTGTTTTGCCGGAGCGCATCCGATCCATAACCGAGTGGCCCAAGTGATGATGGAGGAAGACGCGGCGCGCCTGTATGATCCAATCACGACGACGGAGTGGGCGTTGTCGATCGATGCCCGGAGGCGAAAACTGCGGGATCGCGTTTTAGAACTGGTGAAGGCCGGTAAGAAAGTGATTGGGATTGGTGCGCCGGCAAAGGCTTCGACGGTCTGCAACTATTGCCGGCTGGGTCCGGAAACGATCGATTACATAACCGAGATCAATCCATTGCGCGTTGGCAAATTTCTCCCCGGCCTGCACATTCCGATTGTGGATGAAGAGCAGATGTTTACGGATCCGCGTCCCCCGGACGCAGGGATCCTGTTTGCGTGGAATTATTTCGATGAAACATTACCGAAACTACGAAAACGCGGGTGGAAGGGTGAGGTGATCTGCCCGTGATG
>Ga0105048_10002672_pt1 | contig 29040 bp, 25 predicted proteins | sample MAT05_FD_78382 | JGI IMG/M metagenome (GOLD analysis project Ga0105048, IMG submission 78382) | Freshwater microbial communities from Lake Fryxell liftoff mats and glacier meltwater in Antarctica - MAT-05 | ecosystem: Environmental > Aquatic > Freshwater > Ice > Liftoff microbial mat | place... | reverse complement strand
GTCCATCAGTCCAACCCCCACCCGCAGTTCACCCCTCCACCCCCCACCCGCAGTCCATCAGTCCAACCCGCAGTTCTCACCACTGCTGACCGAACGTCACGAGCAGCTTCCACGGCGACGGCTGATCGACCTTGCGGGCTGCGCCAATAAATGCGCCGCCTGAGAACAAACGCAATCCTGCGGTGACCGAAGCCCGGATGCCGTCGGTCGGACGCGACACGGGAGCATAGAGCGCGCGTTGACGCTCATCGGCCGTCGAGAGTCGATCGATCGCGGCCAGCGCGGCGGCGTTGGGCGCGTCGGTCCAACCGCTTTGTACGCCAACGCTCAATCCGGGAGCAATCGCGGGCAAGAACCATCGCCCAACGCGTAACGGCTGCTTGAAGAAGGGGCTGATATACTGCAAGGATCCACGCAACACGGCGGCTTGCGTCCCGGCGAATTCTTTGTCGGCATAGCCCGGGAGATTCTGCTGCTCGCCCAATTCAAAGAGCTGTTGTGCCGGAGGCCTGTTACCCAACACCGTGCCCACATCTCCACGCGCAATCGCGACGAACGGCCCAAAGGGCTGACGCGCCACCACGCGCGCTTCGATGCGCTGGAAAGCGAGCGTGCCGTCACCGCGCTCGTACGACAGGCGCGTACTTACGCCCGGCTTCACGAACTCGGCGCTCACGTCAGGATGCCACTCAATCAAGGCCGCCGAACGCAGGTAACCACCCTGGTCGACATGGCGATTGGGGCGATAGGCATCCCCACCGAAGGGGCCACGCAGATACGTTGCCGCACGATACCGATCATCCGCATACCCGAACTCGGCGCGCAGCAACGCAGTGCGTGTGCCCACCGTGCGGACCGCCGCGAGCGTCGCCCCGCGACGATCGACATAGTCGTACGGGTCCTGGGACGCGAGGAGCGCACCGAGCGTACTGCCCGAGTCGAAGGGCACACGAAAGTCATTGGTGTTGTCCAACGATCGGCCGCCGCGAAGTTCGACCAGCCATGGACCGCGCTTGCGTTCCACCGACACGCGACCGCGCGCCGTCTGTTCACTCCATGCCCATCCTGCGTTCGCACGCATCACCACACCAGGTGCCACGTCACGCAGCGCGAGTTTGGCACCGTAGCCTGTGTACGCGCCTTCGACACGATTGAAGTGGAACAGGTCAGCAGCTCGAGGCACGGTCCAATCCAGACGGGGTGTGCCAACCATGCGCCAACGATCAGGAGCGACGTCCATGAAATCGTCGGAGTGCATGCCTTCCGAGAGCGTGCCAACGGCCAGGGGCCATGAGCCAAAGCGACGAACCGAATCACCGGCGGCGTAGGTCAGCTTACGACGACTCTTCGCACGAAGCGAATCAGCGACGGCCAGTGTGGCATCGCTCAACACGGTGTCGTTGACGTTCATATTGCGGAATCGCGACACAATGCGAATCACCGCCCGCTGATCACCAAGCGCTTGCAGTGACGCCTGCAGTTCAATGCGCTGCGTGGCGGGCAACCAGTAGTTGCCCATACGCTCGCCGTTTTCGTATTCGATAAACGCCACCGCTTCCGCGCCCAACGCCCCGCCCACTCGCGAGCCCGGCACGCCGAAACTCAAAAACGTCCCACGCATTTTCACCAACGTACCGCGCGACGCGTCGAGGTCCAGGTCTCCCTCAAACAATACGATCGGCCCCTTGAGGTCACCACGTGGCGTGACGCGCACATGGGCAATGGGAATGGTGCGATCGGTCAGCTTGATCGAGACCACCGTATCGCCGCCGGAGAACGTATAGTAGCGATCGCGATCGGCAGCCAACGGGTGGATGGCCGTGACAAACGACGCGCTGTCCGCTTTTGCCTTCGCGCTGGCCTTCGCGCTGGCCTTCGCGCTGGCCTTCGCGGCGGTCGGCGCGGGACTCCGAGGGGATTCCCGCCGTGAGGGGGCCGGACTATTCATGCGAATGTTCAACCGATTGCCATACAGCGTCGGCTGCAACCACCCGGTTTGAAATACGGTCAGCATCGACACAGTTGGCCCGGACTGCTGCGCGCGATAGCCCACCACATGCTGATCATACTGCCCAGCCCGCGTCCAGCGCATCGTGCTGGCCACCTGCTCAATGGCGGCGATTGCTTCTGTGCCCTCCTCGCGCCGCAACAGCATCGAGATTTCCGACTGCACATCGGCGCGGTAGCCGATCAAGTCGGGCGGCAACAGATTGCGCTTGCTGGCATCCTGCAATAGATCCGCCAGTGCGCGCGGCTGCATGGCCCCACGCACCACACTGTCTCGTGTAAACAACGTGTCGGGCCTTTGTGCGGCCCCCGCAGATGTCGATGCACCCGCCGTCTGCGCGTATGCATCAGCCGACGGCAACGAGATGCTCGCCGCGCATCCCCATACACTGGCCACCACACAACCTGTACGAAATCTCGTATTCACTTGGCGTTGCACAAACGGTCTCCCCGGATTGATGACGCGATAGCCGGCAGCCCTCTCGTTAGCCGCCGGCGCTGATCTGTTGCTTTCGTTCGGCTGCCACGCCCCACTCGTGCATCGCCTCATCGAGACGGTCGCGTGCGGCGTCCAGTTCTTTGCCCATCAGCTGCCCGCGCGCCACACCCTCCGGGGTATCGTACAGCGTCGCGTCTTCCAGGATCGTTGCTAACTCTGTAATCCGCGCTTCGATGGTATTCACGCGAAGTTCGGCGTCGGCCTGTGCTTTCTCCGCCTGCCGAAGTGCTTTCCGTACGTCGGGATCGTTTCCCGGTTTCTTCGTATCCGTCTTACCGCCCTTCGCGCCAGAAGGTGCCGCCGCCGGCGACGCCTTCGCGGCATTGGCTTTCTGCGACTTTTGCGAGGCCGCACGGGCCGCCGAGGCTTTTTCCGAGGCGGCGGCCGTGAGCGCACGCGCATCGCGATCCGCTTTGAGCTTATTCTCCGCGCGCACCGCCTCCCATTCCACAAAACTACCAGCGAACGGAACGAGCTGTTGATCCTTGAGCTCCCACACCAAGGTTGCCAGTCCGCGCAACACCGCGCGATCGTGACTCACGATCAACACGCTGCCTTCAAACTCCTCAATCGCGTCCTCGATCGCTTCGATCGACTCCACGTCCAGGTGGTTCGTCGGTTCGTCGAGAATGAGCAGGTTGCTGGTGGAGAGCGTCAGCAGTGCCAACGCGACACGCGCCCGCTCTCCTCCAGACAACGTCCCGACCGTGCGCTGCACTTCGTCGCCGGAATATCCGAATCGCCCCAGGTGTCCTTGCACCTGACGCCGCTCCCACAACGGACGCTCGGTCGCAATCGCCTCGTAGATCGACATCTCAAGCGGCAAGTGCCCAACGTCCTGTCGATAGTAGGCCACTGTGGTGGAGGGCCCAACCTTGACCTCGCCGGTGAGCGGCGGATGCTCGCCCAGCAGCGTCTTGATCAACGTGCTCTTGCCCGCGCCATTCGGGCCCACGAGCGCCACGACTTCGCCGCGCTCGAGCACGAGCGTGACATTCTTCACCAGCTCGCGCGTCACGCCGTGCGACTCCACCGCCACCGTAACCTTCTGTGCTTCCACTACGCGATCGCCGCTGCGTGCGCCGGCCGTCAAGCGCAACGCCATCACGGCGTCAGACCCGATCGGCGATGAAAGTCGCGGCATACGCGCCAGCAGTTTGCGACGCCCTTTGGCTTGTTTCGTATTTTGGCCGGCAAGATTGCGCGCGATGTACTCCGTCTCCGACGCAATCTTGCTTTGTTGTTTGTCAAACTGTCGCTGTTGCGTCAGGCGTTTCTCTTCGCGCTGCGCAATGAACGAGGCATACCCGCCGCTATACGTGAAGGCCGTGCCGCCTTCGAAGTGCATTACGTGATCGGCAAACGCGTCGAGAAACGCACGATCGTGACTGATGCACAGCACCGCGCGATCAATTTCCTTGAGATGCTGCTCTAACCACGCGGTGGTGTCGAGATCGAGGTGATTGGTGGGTTCGTCGAGAATCATCAAGTCGGAGGGCGTAGCGAGCTGCCGCGCTAACGCGACGCGTCCACGTTCGCCGCCGCTCAGTGTCCCGATGCGCGTAAGACGCGCAGCCTCGGGATCAAAGCCAACACCCATCAACACACTGTCGACCTTGGCGGCCATCTGATAGCCACCGTCGCGTTCGAAACGCTCCAGATCGCGACCGTACTTCTCCATCGCGTCTTCGCCGTGGTCATGCTCAAGATTCGCCGCCTGCTCGGCCAGCGAATGCTCGAGGGCGCGCAGCGTGCCAAAGGCATCGGCCACGATCTCCCACAGCGTTTGATCTTCCGGGAAACGGCGATGCTGATCCATCAGCGCGACGCGCAATCCAGGCATGCGCGCAACAGCACCACGCGTGGGTTGCAGATCGCCCGTGAGCAACCGCACCAACGTCGTCTTGCCCGTGCCATTGCGACCGACGACGGCCCAGCGGTCCTGCTCTCCGATCGTCACACTGACGTCGCGGAAGATTTCACTCGCGCCAAATTCGACGAACGCGCTGCCGATCGAAATCAGCGTCATACATACCTCATAGCGTTATGGCTCACGACAACGAAAAAGAAGAATTACGAAAGGGCGTTCCACGCGGCGTGAATACGTTCGGCCGTGTGGACAACCGCCGTGCGATCGGCGGCCGACCATCCCCGAACGCGCGCGCGCAACCGAACCGCGCGCACCGCGTCGCGCCACCACAGCCCGAGATCACCCAAACTCGGCAGCACCACCAGCAGTGCCAACGCCCACCACATCGACCACCCGGCTGCGCGAGCGGCAAGCGCACACAGTCCGCCGAGTACGAGGTAGCCTAGCAAGATAAGGTGCAGACCGGGAAGAATCGCTTTCGCCACGTAGTCTGTTCGCACGAGCGTCAGGCGTTTGGCGACACGGAGCACGCCAAGCCAGAGCGGCGCGTGCAAGAGCAGGCCGATCAGCGCGGGCACGGCCGTGATCAGGATCGCGGTGATCGACGGCCAGTGGGCGTGGACATGCACCGCGCTCGCCCCTTCCGGTCGCCACGAAGGCTGACTGGTAGGCAGGGCGGCGGCGTCCAGCAAACGCGCTGTGTCGCGGGCCGATGTGCGGAGGCCGCCAGCTCGGACCACCGCGTCGCCAATTGGATTGGCGACGGTTTGCCACGGTTCTCCAGCCCGCGACGGGGCGTGCGCGTCGGATTCGACCAGCGCGGCGCAGTGCGCCCGCACACGTGTCGTCGTGGTGAGCAACGGTTCCTCATCGGTTCCAACCAGTGCGGCGATGGTCGCAATCAACTGGTCACGCGCGTCGGCATGCCCCCAACTGCTGCTGTTTCGGGTGACGGCGAAGATCGCGCCATACAGTCTCGCGGTCAGCGCCGGCTCCGCCGACCGCTCGCTCGGCTGCTGCGTTTGCGCGTACCAATCAGCGAGTGAGAACGGCTCTCCAATCTCCACGATGAGGTCGCTTCTGTGAGTTCTTGGCGCCTCGTAGTGCATGCCGAACGGCACGACAGTGAGAGGATTTTTAGACGCAGTATCAAGACCAATAAGCGCCATTTTCGAGACACCTGATCTCAAAGAGCCAAGTTTTGGCTTGTCGTGCACGCCACCTTCGGGGAAGATCGCCACCACGTCGTCTGCCACGAACGCCTCGCGCACTGCCTCAAAGGCGGCGGCGTTGACTGCGCCCACGTCTACGCCACGGGCGCGCAGCTTCCGCACATCGCGCACACGCATGACCGGAATGACCCGCATGGCCTTGTACGAGGCGGTGGCGAGGGGGAGAACCGTCGCCGAAAGCGTTGCCACATACCGAACATGTCGTTCGGTAGTAAACAATCCAGCGAGTACATCCGGCAGATCATTCGGGTGGTTTCCAAGCAGCAATACGGGCCCGCTGACTGGGATGTGCTGTTTGCCGATGTAGTGGACTTCGCGATACAGCCAGCGAAGTGCCCGACGGCTCACCCAGTGGAGAAAAGTCGCGCCGAGCGACGTCGACAATCAGCGCGCCCCGATCGCGGGCCCGTTAAACCAGATCCCGTTCTGCGCATCCGACCGCGCGGCCACGATGTCCGGCCACCCGTCGCCGTCCAGATCACCCAGCGCCATTCCGTAAACGGCTCCCTTGCCATCGTTCCAGTCGATGCGATCAAAGGTGAGTGGCGCATCAGCCTTGCCACCTTTGGTAAAGTAGACCGCCCCCCGGGATTGATCATTGCCCACGACGACGTCGACCCGACCGTCACGATTCATGTCCCCGAGGGCGACGGAGAAAGGCACGCCGGCCGGCTCGCCGATCTGCATCGGGGCAGCAAAACGACGCCCGCCGATGTTTTTATAGAGGAACAATCCGGTCTGCGCGTCGCCGACAATTAGATCCAGCGCACCGTCGCTGTCCAAATCACCGGCCGCGGCCGCCCGGATATTCGACTTATCCGGACCCACGAACACCGGCGCTGAGGCAAACGTCCCGCCCCCGTCGTTCCATAGAATGCGGTTCTGGCCGCCATCGCGGTGCGGCACGAACAGATCGATGTGGCCATCCTTGTCCAGATCGGCCGCCACAATAATGGTGGCTGACTGCGTTGGAAGCGCGCGACAGGCCGGGAATGCACCCTTTCCATCGTTCAGGCAGACAAAGCTCGGTTTGGGATTGCCAGGATTGCTGCTGCGATTGGCCACCATCAGGTCGGGGCGCTTGTCGCCGTTCACATCAGCCACCGTGACGTATCGCGTGCTCCAGTCCGGCTCGCCGAAGGTGCTGGAAGCGCGGTAGTGACCGGTGCCGTCGTTCAGATAGACCAGTTTGCGGTCGGGGCGATCGTTGCTCACCACGATATCGAGGTCATCATCGCCGTCCAAGTCCGCCAGCGCTGCCGAATAGGTGCGGTCGGCCGAGTCGGCGAGCGGTTCGGTCGTGAACTTCGCATGCCCGTTGTTGCGCAGCACCATGTTGGTGTGCGGCCAGTGACGGCCTCTGGCGAGAATAACATCCAGATCCTTGTCACGATCGATATCGCCGAGGCTGACGCCGGCCGATGTCACGCTCTCGGTCTCCAGCATGACCGCTCGATCAAATGACCGCGTGGCATTTTGCGCCGCGTCGCGGACTGGTCTGGCGAACGCCGTTGCACCAACCAGTACCGCGCCGATCAGGAGTACGGCAGCGGAGCGGCGATGGGAGAATGGTGATCGTGTCATCCGGGTTTGGCTGGCAAGAGTGCGTTCGGTGATCCGTGCGCGGTCGGTACACAGGCTATGTTCTTCCCGTGGACCTTTCAAAGTTCTGCGCGAACCCACCATCGCGCTACCTTTCGCGGGGTCGCGCAGCGTTTCGTGTCGCTCGTCGTTTGTCGGGGCCTTTCGAATAACCTTGACTCTCCGTGAGCGCGGCCGCACGTTGGACAGACTCCCCTGTATCGTGATTTATCCCACCATCATGACCAGAAAACGGTCTCACCGTTTTCGAACCCGATGAGCCCATACGTCAGCTTTCTGCTGTACCTGGCCGCGATCCTCGGATTTGTCGGTTTAGCCCTCACGCTCAACGCCATCCTCGGCCCCAAGCCGAAGATGACCGCCGTGAAGTACGAGCCGTTCGAGTGTGGTGCGACGATGGTCGATGTGATCAATGTGAAGGCGGTGCCGATCAAGTACTACGCCGTGGCCATCATCTTCATTCTGTTTGATCTGGAGACGATGTTCCTGTTCATCTGGGCGTTAGCCGCCAAGCCGGTATCGGGCTTCATGATGTTCACGCTCTCCCTGTTCGTCTTCTTGCTCGTGATCAGCCTCTTGTACGTATACAAGGCGCGCATCCTCGAAGCGGTAACCGAATAACATGTACGGCAAACCTCTCCCCATCGTCGACGCCGTCCCGACGCCTGGGAAGTCCGCCCAGACCAAGCATGCGTCGTTTGAATACATCGCGACGCGCAAAGATGAACTGGTAGGCTGGGCGCGAAAGTTTTCGCTGTTCCCCTATCCGTTCGTCACCGCCTGCTGCGCGATGGAGTTCATGGCCGTGAGCGCATCCGTCTACGATACCGATCGCTTTGGCGCCGCTCTGCCGCGTTTTTCGCCGCGACAGGCAGACCTGCTCATGATCGTGGGCACTGTCACGCAAAAGCAGGCGCCGATTCTGCTCAAAGTGTACGAGCAGATGTGCGAGCCGAAGTGGGTGATGGCGTTCGGGGTGTGTGCGAGTACGGGCGGCTTCTATCAGAACTACGCGTCGCTGCCGGGTATTGATCGTATCATTCCGGTGGACATTTACGTTCCTGGCTGCCCGCCGCGCCCCGAGATGGTGATCGACGGCATCATGCGCTTGCAGGAAACGATCGCGCGTGGCAAGCACAACATCGTCAACGAGTCGTTCTGATCGTGTCGACCGCTATCCTCGAGATGCTGGAGCAGCGACTCGTACCGATGCGGATTGCAGGCGATGACACTGCCGTCGACGCGCCGGACGCCCCGATTCGCTCACGCGGCGTGGTGCATGGCGTGCTCGTCCTCGAGATCACGCCCGACTTGCTTCTCCCGATCGTGCAGCGCCTCAAGACGGAGTTCGCCTTCGACCTGTTCCTCGACGTCACGGCAGTCGACTGGCCCGACGCACCACTTCGCTTTGAAGTCGTGCATCACTTCTACTCCACGACACACAAAGTGCGCGTGCGACTGAAGCAACGGGTGAGCGAAGCCGCACCGGTCGTGGACACACTTAAACCGTTGTACGGGTCAGCCGGATACATGGAGCGCGAGTGCCACGATATGTACGGCATCAAGTTCCGCGGCAACGACGATCTCCGCCCGATCCTGTTGTACGAAGGGTTTGTCGGTCACCCGCTGCGGAAGGACTATCCCAAGCAGCTGGAGCAGCCGCTCGTTCCCTATCGGCCACCGCAGGGCACGCTTGTCCGATAGCATCGCGAATCCGGTTCGCTCGTCGATCATCACGCACGAGCGCGACGATACCGTCATCGTCAACATCGGTCCGTCGCACCCGGCCACGCACGGTACGGTGCAGATCATCGCCGAGCTGGATGGCGAAAAGGTGCTGCGCACCGACGTGCACTGCGGCTATCTGCATCGCGGATTCGAGAAGGAGTGCGAGGATCACACCTGGCACAACCTCATCCCGTATGTCGACCGGCTGAACTACTGCTCGGCGCTGATCAATGATTTTACGTACTGCGCCGGCGTCGAGCAGTTGATGGACATTGAGATCACGCCGCGCACCAAGTACCTGCGCACCTTGCTCGCCGAGTACTCGCGCGTCTGCGATCATCTCACCTGTGTCGCCGCCAGTTTGATGGAGCTTGGCGCCATGACGGCGTTTCTGTATCTCGTCACCGTGCGCGACTTCATGTACGAACACCTGGCCCAGCTCACGGGCGCGCGCGTCACGTACTCGTACGGCCGCATTGGCGGGTTGGCCAACGATGTGCCCGCCGGGTGGTTTGCCCGATTGCGCGAGATTCTGGCTGAGTACGAGACGTACATCGAGCGCGTGCACGGGCTGGTGGATCGCAATCGGATCTTCATTGATCGGTTGCGCAACGTCGGCACGATCACGACGGCTGACGCGCTGCACTGGGGCTTCACCGGTCCGATCCTGCGTTCAACGGGCGTGGCGCGTGATCTTCGCAAAGACACGCCATATCTCGCCTACGCCGAATTGGACTTTGATGTGCCAGTGGGCATCATCGGCGATAACTACGATCGGTATTTCATACGCATGCGGGAGATGGACGAGTCGGTGTACATGATTCGCCAGTTGATGGACCTGATTCCGGAAGGACCGATCAACGTTGATGACCGCCGCTGCGTTTTCCCCGAGAAGTCGCTGGTCTATTCAGAGATCGAATCGCTCATCAACCACTTCAAACTGGTCATGGAAGGACCGTCCGTGCCCGCTGGTGACAGCTACATTGCGCATGAAGCGGCAAACGGCGAGTTGGGCTTCTATATCGTGAGCACTGGCGGTGGGACACCGCACAAGGTGCACGTGCGCAGCCCGAGCTTTGTGCACATGGGCGGCGTGCATCGCATGCTCGATGGCTATCAACTGGCCGATCTCGTCACCACCTTCGGCTCGGTCAACATGATCGGCGGCGAGTGCGACCGATGAACGATCTCGTGGCACGACTTATTCCGGAGTTTGAACACTGGAAGCTGCGCTATCCGGCGGGCTTTGAAGGGTCACTCAGTATTCCCTGTCTGCGCCGCATTCAGGAAGAGCGTGGGTTTATCGCCGACAACGACATCGACGATCTTGTTGCCTACCTTGGCATTCCGCGTATGCAGGTCGACGAAGTCATCGCCTTCTACACGCAGTTCACGCGTAAGCCGTTGGGCAAACATCGGCTTGAAGTGTGCCACAACGTGTCCTGCGCGATGCGCGGCGCCGAGGGGCTGATTGCCTACCTTGGCGCGCGCCTGAATATCAAGCCGGGCGAAACGACGCCAGACGGCAAGTTCACCTTGAGCCGCGCGGAATGCCTCGCCTCGTGTGGCACCGCACCCATGCTGATGGTAGATGACGCGTATCACGAGAATCTCACCCCGGCTGCCGTTGATGCGCTGCTCGAGGAACTTTCGCGATGACTGAGGCGATGGCCACGCCGGTGACACCAACACTCTCGGGCACCAGGTTCTTCATGAACTTCCCCGTCACCGATACGTCCCACACACTCGCCGATTATCGCGCGCGCGGTGGGTATCAGGCTCTGGCGAAGGCGCTCACGGAAATGCAGCCGGCTGATGTTACCAAGGAAGTCCTGGCGGCCGGGCTGTTGGGGCACGGTGGCGCGGCGTTTCCGGCTGGCAGAAAATGGGGCGTGATCAAGCTCGATGACGGCGAGCCGCACTACATGTGCATGAACGCCGATGAGGGAGAGCCCGGCACGTTCAAGGATCGTTGGCTGATGGAGTACGTGCCGCACCTGTGCGTTGAAGGGTTGATCATCGGCTCGTATGCATTGCAGGGACGCCACTCGTTCATCTACATTCGCGGCGAGTTTGATCTGGCACATCGTCGCATGGCCGACGCCATCGAAGAGGCGTACTCCGCCAATCTGCTGGGCGAGAACATTCTGGGTACTGGTTACGCGTGCGATGTGGTGCTGTACCGCGGCGCCGGGTCGTACGTGTGTGGTGAGGCTTCAGCAATGTTGGCGTCGCTCGAGGGCAAGAAGGGCTGGCCACGCAATCGCCCGCCTCGACTCACGGTGAAAGGGCTGTACCAGAAGCCGACGGTCGTCAACAACGTCGAAACGCTGGCCAACGTGCCGATCATCATTGCTAAAGGTGCCGCAGCGTTCAAGAAAGTCGGCGTGGCCAAGAGCCCTGGGACGCAGATGATCTCGATTTCGGGCCACATCGCGCGACCGGGTGTGTACGAAGTCGAGTACGGATACTCGTGGGAGAAATTTCTCTACGAGGACTGCGGCGGCATACAGGACGGGCGGGCGCTCAAGTGCATCATCCCTGGTGGCGTATCCACGAAAATTCTGTCGGCCAGGGAGATTGAGGGCGTCACGCTCGATCACCTGACCGCGGTTGCGGCCGGGTCGCAGTTGGGATCGGGTGGTATGATCGCCGTGGCAGAAGGCACCTGCATGGTGCGCCTCGCGCAGGTGATCCAGCGATTCTATCACCATGAGTCGTGCGGACAGTGCACACCGTGCCGCGAAGGCATGGGATGGATGGAGCGCATCCTCGATCGCATTGTGGCGGGCAACGGTCGCCCGGAAGACATCGATCGCCTGTACCAGATCGCCGACGCCAACGACGGCACGACCATCTGCAGTCTTGGTGACTCGGCCGGCTACGCGTGTTCGGCGATCATGGATCACTACCGCGAAGAGTTCGAGTACTTCATTTCGAACAAGCGCTCGATGTACGACGGCGTGCTCACGGTGCACGATCCGTTTGCCTCGGCGCTTGCCGCGATGGGGATTGCGCCGCAGGTCCCGGTCGGAGCGCATGCATGAGCACGTTCGAGTTTTTTATCGACGGCGTGCCCATGCAAGGGAAGAAAGGGCAGACCGTGATTCAGGCCGCCCGCGACAATGGTGTCGACATCCCGCACTTCTGTTGGCATCCCGAACTCTCGGTGCCGGGTAACTGTCGCATCTGTCAGGTGGAGGTTGAGCAAGATGGCGACGATCCGTGGTTTGATATCAGCTGTAACATGCCCGTCGCTGCAGGTATGCGCGTCCTGCTCAATTCGCCCAAGGCGAAGAAGCTGCGCAAGGAGACGATGGCGTTTATCACGCTCAATCATCCGGTTGATTGTGGCATCTGCAACAAGTCGGGCGAGTGTACCCTCCAGGACTACCACTACGAACACAATGGCGCCGCGTCGACCTCGCGCGATCCCAAGACCCACGCCACCAAGTTCTATCCGTTGTCCGATCGCATCATGCTGGACAACGAACGGTGCATCATGTGCACCTTGTGCGTGCGGTTTACCAATGAGGTATCACAGTCGAAAGCGTTGGCGGCGGTCAATCGTGGCGACCGCGCGCTGATTCGTCCCGCCGAAGATGCGGATTTCAACAGCGACGCGTATTCAGACAATGTGATCGACCTGTGCCCCGTGGGTGCATTGCTGTCACGCGAACTCCTCACGCACGCACGGGTGTGGTACCTGCAAGCCACCCAGTCGGTCTGTCCCGGCTGTGAGCGCGGCTGCAGCATCAACATCTGGCATCGCAAAGATTCGTGGAAGTTGCACGCGCTCGACCCGCGGTTGAACACGCGCATCGACCGTGTGACGCCCTTCGAGAACCCTGAGGTCAACGGCTTGTGGGTGTGCAACAAGGCGCGCGATCTGGCGCACCTCTTCGAGCGCCCGCGCGCTGCGCAAGCGATGCAGCGTGGCGCACCGGTGGACCTTGACGTGGCCATCGCGGAGGTCGCGCGCTTGGTTGGTGCGGCGCGGCAGCCGGTAGCGATCGTGTCGAGCTGGGGCTCGAACGAGGAGCTCAGTGCCTTCGCCGCAGCGTTCGGGGATCGCGTTCGCGCATTCGTGAAGGCCGATCATCTGCCGCTGCCCGGCGAGCGTGTCGAAGATGCTCTGCTCATCAAACCCGACAAGAATCCCAATCGCGCCGGCGCCCTGGCCCATTACCCGGCGCTGCCGCACCACGCACACGCGGCGTTTGCCGCCGGCACCGATTTGGTGCTGGTCTGGGGCGAAGGGTTTGACAGCGCGCATGTACCCGCGGGCGTGCCCGTGGTGCGACTCAACGCATATCAGCACGACAGCAACGCACAAGCCGACGTGTTTATCCCCATCAGTATTCAGACCGAACGCAGCGGCCACTACACCAACTTCGAAGGTACGATCACGCCGTTCCATGGCTGCTTTCCGGCCAAGCCCACTGTTGCGCACGCGGAAACGCTGTTTGGCGCAATCGCCGCGCGGTTGTCGCCAACCGGTGAGCTTGTGGGGCATCGCGCATGATCCCTGATCTCGTCGTCTCGCTGGTTTTCATTACGTACTCGCTTGTAATGCTGCTCAGCTTTGGTGGCCTGCTGACGTGGGTTGAGCGTAAGCAAGCGGCGGTGATGTCTGATCGCGTGGGCGCCAATCGGGCGTACATCCGCATTCCGTTTACCAACATCAAGATCATTTGGCTTGGGTTGTTTCACGGGATGGCCGATGGTCTGAAAATGCTGTTCAAGGAGAACTTCAAGCCGCAGATGCATGACGCAGTCGGCTACTTCCTGGCACCCTTTGTGGTGTTTACGCCGGTGCTTTTGGTGTTCGCCGTGATTCCGTTTGGTGGTGTGTTCGATCCGGGTCGCCTGTTTCCCTCGCTGGCGTCGTGGTTTGCTGGGCGAACCTACCACTTACAGGTCGCGCAACTCGACGCCGGCCTGCTGGTGGTCTTCGCGTTCAGCGGACTCACCATCATTGGCGCGATGTTGGCCGGGTGGTCGTCGGAGAACAAGTTTTCGCTGCTTGGCGGTTTGCGCGCGGGGTCGCAGATGATCTCGTACGAACTGGTGATGGGACTGACCGTGATGGGATTGATCCTCATCTATGGGACCGTCGACCTTGGCGCCATCGTGCGGCAGCAGTCGGGCATCATCGGTGGCGTGTTTCCGGCATGGGGGCTGTTCATGCAACCCTTCGCGGCGTTCTTGTTCCTCACTGCGGCGATCGCCGAGAACAAGCGTATTCCGTTCGATTTGCCGGAGGCAGAGGCGGAGTTGGTCGCCGGGTATTACACCGAGTACAGCGCCATGAAGATGGGTCTCTTCATGTTCGCCGAGTTCATTCAGATCGCCATTGTTGGGGCACTGTTTACGACGCTCTTTCTTGGCGGGTACAATCTGCCCTTCATGACCGATACCGGGTTCAGCTTGCCCGGTGGACGTGAGATCGCGATTGGTCACGGCCTCGTGATCGTGATGCAGATGGTAGGCTTCCTGGCCAAAGTATTCCTGATGTGCGTCGTGCAGATTCAGGTCCGTTGGTCGCTGCCCCGCTTTCGCTATGATCAGATGCTCTCGTTTGCGTGGAAGTTGTTGTTGCCGCTGTCGCTGGCCAATCTGTTTGTGACAGCCCTGGTGCTGTGGATTCGCGGAGGCATGTCGTGACGCCCGTACAAACGCCGGTCAAATCGCCACCCATAGCGTTCGCTCCCACGTCAGTGCGCTCGGCGAAGTACGCGCGCAAGCAGTATTGGAACCAGCCCACCATGACGCTCTGGGAACGCGCCTATCTCCCGGAGATCTTGCGCGGGCTCGCCATTACCACCGGCATCTTTCTGCGCAACATGGCGCGCTGGATCACCGGCACGCGCGGTGCGGTGACGTCGTACTATCCCGAAGAGAAGCGCCCGGATTTCGCGGCGAACAACCGCGGCAAGCACATACTTACCCAGCGTCCCGATGGCTCGCCGCAGTGCATTGCCTGCAACATGTGCGCGACCGTCTGTCCGGCGAAGGTGATCGAGATCGAAGCGGGCTTTGACGTGAACGATCCGGCGCACCCCAAGTTCCCTGTTCGGTTTGAGATCGACTACTCGCGTTGCGTGTTCTGCGGGCTGTGCATCGAAGCGTGCCCCGAAGACGCCATCCGTATGGAGCCCGATGTTCCGGACCTTATATCGTCCGATCGGTACAACATGTGGCTGACCATGGACGAGATGCTGACGTGGAATCCGAAGAAGGACGTCCTCAAGCCGTATCCGCCGAAGCCTGTTGGCTTGGTACTCAGCGACAGCATTTTGCGAGGGCGCGACTCATCGACACATTAGTCCTTGGCGTACTGGGCCTGATCGCATGCTGCGCCGCAGCGTCGATGCTGGTGATGCGCGAGCCGATGCGCGTGGCGCTGGCACTCATCACCACGATGATCATGCTGGGCGGCATCTACGGGCTGCTCGGCGTGCACTTTATCGCGGCCTTCCAGATCCTGATCTACGTGGGTGCAGTGATGGTGTTCATGGTGTACGTCATCATGCTGCTTGAACTGCGCGAAGCGTCGGGCAGTCAGCGCTACTCCCGCTTGCTCGTGCCTGGCGTGGGCGCGTGCGCGCTGTTGGTTGGGGCGTTGGGCGTGAGCGTGTCTACCCGCGCCGACGCCTTTGTCCCGAACGCTGGCGCGCCCGCCTTCAGTCTCTCCCAGTTTTCCTCAGAGTTCCTGAGCCGTTATTGGCTGGAGTTCGAACTGACGTCGGTACTCTTGGTGGCGGCGATTGTGGCGGCACTGGCCGTCATCAAAGTGAGCCGCCGAGCGCAGGGCATCGCCCAGACGATCGCGCAGGACAAAACCCTTGGATAAAATCTCGCTGCTGCTGTGGCTCTCCGGCGCACTCTTTAGCCTGGGACTGTTAGGGGTGATTGTGCGCCGCAACGCGCTGGTGATGCTGATGTGCATGGAATTGATGCTCAACGGCGTCAACCTCAGTCTCGTGACCTTTTCCCACCAGCGCGGAGACGCCGCGGGCGCGGTGCTGGTGTTCCTGGTGTTTGTGGTGGCCACTGCCGAGATCGCGCTGGCCATTCCGATCGTCCTGCTGCTGGTACGGCATAAACGATCGATGGACATCGCGCGCTTCTCCGACCTGAAAGGCTAACGCGCATGCCCCATCTGTTGGCCCTTATCGCACTGCTCCCACTGGTCGGATTCCTCCTTAACGGAATCTTCGCCACGGAGATTGGCGGACGGCGCGCCAGCAACGGGATGGCATCGATCATTGGTTGCGGCTTTCCCCTCGCCGCTTTTGCCCTCACTATCGCCGCCTTTCTGCAACTCAAGGCTGGCGGGTACGCGCCGATTGTTGAGCCGCTGTACCAATGGGCGGTGATTGGCGAACGCACCTTTGATGTCGCATTCTACTTCGATCGCCTCAGCGCGATCATGACGCTGGTGGTCACGGGTGTGGGATCGGTCATTCACATTTATTCCACCGGATACATGCACGAGGACAAGAGCTTCGGACGCTTCTTCGCGTACCTGAATCTCTTTTTGTTCTTCATGCTGCTACTCGTGCTCGGCCGCTCTATGCTCGTGCTCTTCGTGGGATGGGAAGGCGTGGGTCTGGCGTCCTATCTCCTGATCGGCTTCTGGTTCGACGAGCTCGCCAACGCCAAAGCCGGCAAGAAAGCGTTCATCACCAACCGTATTGGTGACGCCGGATTTCTGCTCGGTATGTTTTTGCTGTATCGCGCCTGTGGCACGCTCGACATGGCCACCATCAGCACCATGTTCAGCGGTGTGTCCGGCACCGTGCCGTTGGTATCGGCCAGTCTGGTGGGACTCCTGCTGTTTGTTGGCGCCACAGGCAAGTCGGCGCAGATCCCGCTCTATGTGTGGCTGCCCGACGCCATGGCCGGCCCCACGCCGGTGTCGGCGCTGATTCACGCGGCGACGATGGTGACGGCCGGAGTCTATCTCGTGGCGCGCATGTCCGGCGTGTTCACGCAAGCGCCCGAAGCCTCGCAGGTGATGGCCGTGATTGGCGTGGCGACGGCGTTCTTCGCCGCCACGATTGCCCTCGTGCAGACTGACATCAAGAAGGTGCTGGCGTACTCCACGGTATCGCAGTTGGGCTTCATGTTCCTGGCGCTCGGCGTTGGCGCATATGGCGTGGCGATCTTTCACGTGGTCACGCACGCGTTCTTTAAGGCGTGCCTTTTTCTTGGCGCCGGCAGCGTGATCCACGCGCTGGGCGGGGAGCAGGACATTCGCAAAATGGGCGGACTGCGAAAGAAGATCCCCCTTACGTTTTGGACGTTTGTGATCGCCACGGCGGCGATTGCCGGCATTCCCGGGTTGGCCGGATTTTTCTCAAAGGACGAAATCCTCTGGTACGCGTTCTCAAGCCAGTCGGGTGGATCACCGTGGCTGTGGGCGGTGGCCGCACTCACCGCGTTGATGACCGCGTTCTACATGTTCCGTTTGCTGTGGCTCACGTTCCTCGGGCCCTCACGCATGGATCATGACGTGGAACATCATGTGCATGAGTCGCCGCTGTCGATGACCGGGGTGCTGATGCTCCTGGCACTGCTTTCGGCGATTGGCGGGTACATCTCGATTCCGCATTTCCTGGAGTCTCAGCTGCCGCTCCCGCGCGTAGTCGAGTCGCTGGAGCACTACGAGCACACGCTGCTCTACGTCTCGATCGCGCTCGCGTTTGCCGGACTGGGACTCGCCGCCTTCCTCTATAGTGGGCCGTCTTCGCGCCCGGAGGGTCTCAAGCAGTCGCTGCTTCCCGTGCATCGACTGCTCTCGGGCAAATACTTCGTTGACGAACTCTACGAGCGCACGCTCTCCAGGCCGCTGGTCTGGATCTCAGAGAACGTGCTGCTGCGGGGAAGTGATCGCGCCGTACTGGATGGTGCGTTGAACGGAATTGCTGCGCTGGCCCAGCAAACGGCCAGCGTGCTGGGCAAAGTGCAGACCGGCAGCTTGCACACGTATGCGCTTTTCGTCGTGGTGGGCATCGTTGGCGCCTTGGTCTGGAGCTGGCGACATGTCTGAGTCGCTGCTGCTCAACCTCGTGTTGTGGCTGCCGATCGTCGGCATTGGGCTGCTGCTGTTGGTGCCCAGCACCAATGATCGCCTTGCGCGCTGGCTCACGGTTGGTGTGATGACCGCGCAGCTGGCGCTCACGACGGTACTGTACCTGGGCTTCGACAATAGCGCCGCAGGATTGCAGTTCAGCACCAGCATCCCGTGGATTCCGCAGTGGGGCGTGTCGTACCTGATCGGCTTGGACGGCTTCAATATCCTGCTGGTGGCACTCGCCGCGTTTCTTGGGCCCTTGGTGGTGCTGGGTGCGTTTCTCAACATCGAGAAAGACGTCAAGCTGTTCCATGCCATGGTGCTATTCCTGCAGTTCGCCATGATGGGCGCGTTCGTGTCACAGGATCTCTTCCTGTTCTATCTGTTCTGGGAAGCGATGCTGATCCCGATGTTCGTGATCATCGGCATGTGGGGTGGCGCACGGCGCATCTACGCGACCGTGAAGTTCTTCCTGTACACGGCGTTCGGCAGCATCCTGATGCTGGCCGCGTTGATCTATCTGGTGCACTCACTCAACCAGAGCAGCGGCGTCACCTCGTTTGCCTTTACCGACCTGTATCGCGCGCAGCTGCCACTGTCCGTGCAAACCACGCTGTTGGCGGCGTTCGCACTCTCGTTTGCGATCAAGGTGCCTATGGTACCACTGCACACCTGGCTGCCCGACGCGCACGTGGAAGCACCCACAGCAGGTTCGGTTATTCTGGCCGGCGTGCTGCTCAAGATGGGCACCTACGGCTTCATGAAGCTGGGCTTCCCGCTCTTCCCCGATGCCGCGCGCGCCTTTACTCCGGCCCTCATGACGCTTGCCGTCGTCAGCATTGTATACGGCGCCTGCCTGGCGTTGGTCCAGAACGACATCAAAAAGATCATCGCCTATTCCTCGATCAGTCATCTGGGCTACGTCATGCTTGGCCTGCTCAGCCTTGAGCTGGTGGGCATTCAGGGCGCGATCATTCAGATGGTCAGCCACGGACTCGTAGCGGCCGGGCTGTTCTTTTTAGTTGGCATGATCTACGAGCGTTGCCACACGCGCGAGCTGAGCGCGTACGGTGGGCTGGCCCGTATGCTGCCCGTGTATTCGCTCTTCTTCATGATCTTCACGCTCGCATCGGTTGGCCTGCCGACCACCAGCGGGTTTACCGGCGAGTTCCTGGCACTGCTCGGCGCCTTCACCGCTGCGTGGCCGTTGCACCTTGCTGGCGACAATTATCCGCTGATTCTGGCGGCGGTCGCCGTGAGTGGCGTAGTGCTGGGGGCGTTGTACATGCTGCGCTTTGCGCTGACCTTCCTGTTCGGTGCCGCCAACGCACCGCATCAGCCGCTGTCTGATCTGTCGCTCCGCGAACGCAGCATCCTTGGGGTGTTGGTCGTTTCGATCTTTGCCCTGGGACTGTTCCCCAACAGCGCGCTGCAGAAAACAGAATTGGCGGCCCTGCGCTACAAGGAGCTGGTCACCACCTCACGCCTGCCGATGAGCGCCCCATGACGTTGCGCCGCATCGTCACGATGATTGCCGACACGAGCGTCCAGGATGCCTAGCCAAGACGCGTTGATCGCCATGCTGCCCGAGCATCTCTTGCTTGGCGGAATCGTACTGCTCATCGTGCTCGAAGTGATGGGCCGAGGGTCGCGGGTGGCAACGTGGGTGGCGTTGGCCGCGGTCTGTGCGTCCGCGGCGACGGCGTTCTGGTTGTCGCACGCGCAGTTCTCGGCGCAGCCGTTCAGCGGGCAATACTCCGTGACGCCGGCACTGCTGATGGCCAAGGGCGCGTTGCTGGCGCTGGCCGTTCCTGTGCTGCTGATGTCACGCAGTGAGTTTACCGACAGCGAGTTCTCGATTCTTTTGCTGTCGTCGCTGTATGGGCTGTGTTTGTTGCCGTCCTCGGACAGCTATCTGGTGATGTTCATTGGCCTCGAGTTGCTGGCGATTCCGGTGTATGCGCTGGTGCTCCTGGCGTATCGTCGTCCGCAGAGTGCCGAGGCAAGCTTCAAGTATCTCGTGCTGAGTGGCGCAGCGTCGGCCACGTTCTTGATGGGCGTGTCGTTGTTATACGGCGCAACGGGTTCGATGAGTGTCGACACGTTTGGCGCCGCACTGGCCGCGGGCGACACGATGACACGTGCCGCCGTGGTGCTGATGGTGGTGGCGCTCTTTCTCAAGTCGGCGATTGTGCCCTTCCACGCGTGGGCGCCGGATACGTACGAAGGGGCCAGCGTTCCTGTGACGGCCTATATGGCCACACTCACCAAAGGCGCCGTGCTGCTGGCTGCGGTGCGGTTGTTCGGCACCACCACCGTGACGGGGCCAGTGGCGCACATGTTGATGGTGCTACCGTTGGTGTCGATCGTCTGGGGCAACCTGGCGGCGATTCGCCAACAGAGTTTCCGTCGCATGATTGCCTATTCGTCCATCGCCCACGCTGGCTATCTGTTTTACGCGTTCCTGGGTAATGGCAGCGGTCGCCTGCAGTCGGTGCTGTTCTACATCCTGGCGTACTCGGTGGTAAACCTGATGGCGTTTGCCGCGATGCCAGAGAATGGCGACGACGAACAGCGCGATCATTTTGACAGCCTGCGTGGCTTGTATCACCGCAACCCCTTCGCCGCGATCACGATTGGCGTAGCGATGCTTTCGTTGGCCGGATTGCCACCGTTTCCGGGCTTCGTGGGCAAGTTCCTGATCTTCAAGAACGTCGTCGCGGCTGGCTACACCACATATGCCGTGCTCGGTTTGGTTGGCAGCTACATCGGCATCTATTTCTATCTGCGCGTTATTCAGGTGATGTTCATGAGCGAACGCGCCGCTGCCAGCACGGAAGTCAACACCGCATTCCTCTCAGAACGTCGCGCCGGTGGCACTGCGCTCGCTGCCAGCGTGCTTTGCCTCGCCGTGACGGTTTTGCTCTCTATCGTTCCGGGTTGGGTGCTCGCAGCATTGTAGCGTGACGGATATTCTTTTCTACGTCCTCGCTCAGGCGCCCGACGATTCTCAGTGCTTCCCGCTCGACTTCTCGGTATTCCATGCTTCAGCCTCGCTCGCCTTCTGATCGCCGCGTCAAACGCGGCGCCGATATCCTTAACGATCCTGTCCTGAACAAGGGCACCGCGTTCACGCACGAGGAGCGCGACGCACTCGGCTTGCGCGGTTTGCTACCCGCGCGCGTGATGACGCAGGACGAGCAGTTGGCTCGTATTCTGCCAGGCGTGCGATCGAAGGCCGCGCCGATAGATCAGTACGCGTATCTCGTGTCGCTGCATGACCGCAACGTGACGTTGTTCTATCGGTTGGTAATCGAGCACCTTGAAGAGCTGATGCCCGTACTCTATACGCCAACGGTAGGCCAAGCGTGTCAGGAGTTTGGGCGCATTTTCCGTCGCAGTCGCGGACTCTTTATCACGGCCGAGGATCGGGGGCACATCGCGGATGTACTTGCCAATTGGCCGGCCGACGATATTCGTATGATCGTTGTGACCGATGGTGAGCGCATTCTAGGGCTGGGCGACCTTGGGGCAAATGGCATGGGCATCCCCATCGGCAAGCTCACGTTGTATACCGCCTGCGCCGGCGTCCCACCGCAGCAGTGCTTGCCCATCACGATCGACGTGGGCACCGAGAACACGGAACTTCGCGAAGGGCATTCGTATCTGGGCTTGCGTCAGCCTCGCCTGCGCGGTGCCACGTATGACGAACTGCTTGATGAGTTTGTGGAAGCTGTGCAAGCGCGATTTCCACTCGCGTGTTTGCAGTTCGAGGATTTCGGCAATCACAACGCCTTCGCGCTGTTGGAACGCTGGCGAGATCGAATTTGCACATTCAATGACGACATTCAGGGTACGGCCTCGGTGGCGTTGGCAGGGTTGTTGTCGTCAACGCGTCTTACCGGCGTGCCTTTGCGTGATATGACGCTGCTCTTTCTTGGCGCTGGCGAAGCGGGGATCGGGATCGGCGATTTAGTGGTTGAAGCGATGGTGGAAGAAGGTCTTTCGCTCGAGGAAGCGCGCACGCGTTGTTGGTTTGTTGATTCGACCGGCCTTGTGGAGTCTACGCGTACGGGCTTGCCGCATCACAAGCAGCGTTATGCGCATGTCCATGCGCCGGTGGGCGGCTTGTTGGAGGCCGTTGAAACGCTAGCACCTCACGCGTTAATCGGCGTGTCGGGCACGCCCGGTATGTTTACCGCGCAGGTGATCGCCGCGATGGCGCGATTGCACGAACGTCCCGTCATTCTTGCGCTTTCCAATCCGACTTCACAAGCTGAGTGTACGGCGCTGGAAGCATATGCGGCGACAGAGGGTCGCGCGATTTTTGCAAGTGGCAGCCCGTTTGCGCCGGTCACGGTCAAGGGCAAAACGCACGTTCCCGGTCAGGGGAACAATGCCTACATCTTTCCCGGTGTCGGATTGGGTGTGCTGGTCAGCGAATCGTCGCGCGTCACCGATGAAATGTTCGCCGTGGCGGCGCGCACGTTGGCCAGCATGGTGACGGACGACGATCTCGCGATGGGTCGCTTGTATCCCAGCCTGTCGCGCATTCGCGAAGTTTCGCAGGCCATTGCGATTGCGGTGGCCGAGGTGGTGTTTGCACGCGAGTTGGGGAGATGTGAGCGGCCCGCGGATCTGGCGGCGGCGGTGACGGCGGCGATGTATGAGCCGCAGTATGTGTCGATGGTGTGAAGGGGAGCTGCTCCGGAGCTGCTCCCCGTGAAGGAGCGGCCCGACGACCGCTCCCGTGACGACGACTCAGCCCCGATGGCCGACAGCCGTTTCCAGTTCCCAGTAGGCTGAGCGACGATAGTGCTGGTGAAGTTGCGTTTCGAACTCACGCGTCAACAACGTCGCGTCGGTGAATTCCGGCGCCGTCTTGATCTGCTCCCGGGTCTCGTCCACATACAACTTGCTCTCTTCGCTGCTCACGCGATCGATCCACGTGGGCGAGAGCAACACCTTCTTGCCCGGCCACCAATTCTTCGTGGCAACGACCAGGTACCGTATGGACCAGGTCTCGGTATCGACAAGGAAGTCCGTCACGTGGCCGATCTCGCCGTCTATCGCCTGCAGGTGGTAGCCGTTTACCTCCCGCATGCTGCGGAGATGCACATCCCACGGCTTGGCGCCGTCATTCGCGGAGGCCCAGGATCCCGGGTCCCGCGACGGATAAGGGTAGCCGCCCCAGCTTTGCACGCCGCCCCAGTAAGACGGCCAGCCAAAGTAGCCAAAGTAGCTCTCTTCGTATTGCTGGGAGACCGGATTGTCCGTTTCCAGCGAGGGGCTGTCCTCGATTTGCTTGCGGTTAAGGGTGGTGATGATCTCCTTGGCTTCGGTGTCGACCGACGACAGCGCGTACGGCGATAGCAAAACCTGACGGCCAGGCAACCAGGTCCCGGTGTCAGCGACGAGGTAGCGCACAGACCAGAATCGATCGTCGAAGTAGAAATCCTGTACCGCACCAAGGCTGCCATCGGTCGCCTTGAGCCGGGACCCCTTCATGTTGTTGGCATGTTCCATCATGGTACCCGTCCTGTCGATATGGTGATGCTACGTCGACGCCGCATCGCGCGTTGTGTGATCGGAGTATGTGCGATATCCACTCGGCTGCCCATCGCTCGAAAGGAGGTTTGCGGACTGACCTGCCCAGAATCGCGAAAACAAGCGCGTCTGACGTCCGTCGCGCGGGACAGATCGTTCACTCGACCGACACCCTTCTCATTCCTTTTGGCGATAGCGATCTGCGACTCCTGTTCATAAGCATTCGAGTCATCACGTTTGCCCGATACAAAGGCAAAGATTGCAACGGGGGTCACTCGGCGCGACCGCCGACCGGTGTGACCTTGTAGTCGCGCGATAGGAGCGGTTGCAGGAGCTCACGCTGGAACGGGTACGGTTCTCATACCACACGAAGTCCACCCATCGCGACACCAGGAGCAACGCATGCAGATTCTCACCAGCACCGATCATAATATCGACGGCACCGAAACGTTGGCGGCTGAAGTCAGCGATGTCGTGGCTAAGGCGCTTCGGCATGTCGGCGATCACGTGACACGGGTGGAGGTGCATCTTGCGGACGAAAACGGCGCCAGGAAGAACACGCACGATATTCGCTGTGTGCTGGAAGCACGCATTGAAGGTCGTCAACCGGTCGCGGTCACCCACCACGCTGGCACCACGTCATCCGCCGTTGTGGGCGCAGCCGGCAAACTGGCCTCCTTGATCGAGAAGACGCTGGGTCGCGCGGAGGCGCTGCGACGGACCGAAGGCGTCTGAATCACCCGTCGTTCGGGGGCTGTTCAAATCGCGCTCGCCCAAGAACTTCGGGATCCACGGAGACTTCACATAGTCGGCAACCGGCTTACCCCTGCCCTCTGTGTCCGAAGAGCGGGCGCCATTGTCGAGAAGCAGCCCGATGATATGGCTCTGTTTCTTCCGGGCTTCAGGTAAACCGCTGCCGCCTCTGCCCGTATTCCGGACTCAGGCGGCGGGTCGCGTCTAGCGATTGCTGCGCAAAGCGGTCGGTACCGTGCCGAATCCGGCGAACCCGGTGGACCCCGCGATGAGCGTCAGTCCCGGAATCGCGGAGACCGTGGTCATATCGCCGTTCTCGGCCACGCTACCGACGGTCGACCAGGAGGTTCCGGACCAGTACAGGAGTCGATTTAATGATGGCGAAACGACGCCGGTTCGTACGATCGCGAAGACGTGAGATTTTCCTGCCCGCATCACATCGTCGATACACAGCGTTGCGGCGTTCCTGCAGACTCGTGATGGCCACGCTGGTCGTGATGTCACTGACGTGGCCACCAGAGAACCGAACCACCCTATCGGTCGATACGTAGCGTAAGGTCAACACTCAGCGCCGATGTGGATGGCGGCTGTGGAGTGATAAGGGCATACTCCGCGTTCGAATCGCCGGAGTCCTTGCCGGTCGTGCGGATTTTCATCTTGCGACGAACCGCGCACGGCGACTTGATGGCGAAGTTTATCTTTCCTTTCGCACGCCGCTCGCTTCCGACGGGAAATGTGAGGGTCTCCGCGATATACTTCATGCCGTTGACGGAGATTTCCTCAACGATGATCACCACCATCTGAATATCGAAATTCCCCAAATTGTCCTGTGTGGTCAGTTTCACGTCACACGTTGGTGCGGTTACTGAGAGGGCGAACACGGCCGATGTGGTGGTGACACTCGCGAGGGCGGTCACGGCGGCGAACATGGTTGCGCGGAACATGGCATGGGTGGGTGGAGACGATACGTGGGCCGCGCCGCATGTGGCGTGGCTACCAAGTACGGCGTCATGCGTGAACGATTTTGGACGTTTTCAGGCGCACACCTTCGAGGAGAACGGTTCGTGTCGCGTGCACGCAGTCGTCAATGCGCCTGCCTACAGTGCCCGACGCACCAGTGCGGAAAAGATCGAGCGGCCCATCAGCACACTCAGGCTTCCGGCACCGGCAGCGATCATTCGAAACAGTCGAGGACGATGCTGGAGTGCGATCGGTTTCGCAACCACCATCACGAGTGACACGGCCGCGCTGCCGCCGGATGTGCAGGCGGGGTGCGAAATGTTGGGCTCGGATCCGAGCTGCCGTACGGACTCCGCTGCGTGAACACGTGTGCTTCGTGGCGGCTTGGTCGGAACTTTTCGCTCTGTAAGACGCCCCCCTCGCGAATCACGGGCACGCAGGCGCCTTCATCTATCCCGGCGCTGGTCGGCTATCTGCAGGAGCACTTCACGACGCAAGACATCAACAGCGTTGGTGACCATGCGGTTGGCACGGCCTACGGACACGTCGACGCGTTCACCTTGGCGCCACGTGCGGCGTTCGCCGGCTGGCCCGGCGACCTGCTCGCCGCAGAAGCAGATGCAGACCTGCTCGCGTGGGGTGCGAGTCGCGGCATTCCATCCACCACCATCAACGGGTTGGCGCAGCTGCGCGCGCTGCGAACGTTGGTGCAGACGTTGCTCGCCGAGCAGCGGGCCGTTCCGCTGTCTGTGTGGTATACCAAACTGCCGACGAAGGCGCGGGACGCCGGTGCAAGCGCTCTGTATCTTGGACTGCGAACCGCAGTTCTCTTTGCCGGGCTGCGCCGTGCGGATCTTGAACCGATGATCGGATTGTGGCCTGCTGCGGCTGAGGACCTCCTGCGTCCGCCAGCAGTGAGGCCCACAACGGTCGTGCCGGTGGAACGCTTTGAGGCGGCGATCATGATGGAGGACATGACGGCCGTACTGGCAACAGTAGTCGCATCGCCTATTCGCGTGCGCGCGAATGACATGCCGGTGTTTGCACGAACGCAGGCCGAAATCGGTGCGCGCTTGATCCCGGTGCCGGAGTGGGCCGCGCCGATGGCGATTGGGCCACATCAGTCGCGTGTGGACGCCGCCGCTGGCGCGCTCGATTGGAGGAAGTGGGTGCGTGTGCAACCGAAGCAGCATCCTGAGCTGACCTCGACCGCGGCCGGCGTGAAGTGGTTGGCGCTGTCGCCGCGCGATAGGCTCGCCACGTTGCTCGATCCGATACGCGCGTCCAAGGCCCGCAATCCACGGGGCGCGTACGAAGGGCAGGGCGATGTTGGTGGGTTCTTTCCGTATTCCATGCCCTATTACCGCGAGCCCAAAGGCTTGCAGCTGCGAGAGGCACTCACCACGGCGTTTCTGGAGCTCGGCGATGGGTTCTATCTGCTTGAGCCGTTTCTCGACTTCGCGTCGCGCAGCGCTAATCCGTTCTTTGCCTTGCCTCGCGACGCCATGAACGAGCTGCAACGCCAGGTATACTTTGGCGGCGTCGATCCGCGCGCTGGCTTTCGATCATTATGGCGCAACGCCATGTCGGGTTTTCTGTTTGGGCGACTCGTCGCGTTTGGTGGCGCGACGTTGGGGCATGTGCAAGACGGTGCGATCTGTTTTGCCATCACCGACATTGGGCGATATCTGCTGGGCGCGAGCAAACAGTTCGACTACGGCCTAGACAGTGCTACAGACATTGTGGTGCAACCCAACTTCGATGTGGTGTTCCTTGGTGGCGCGCCAATCCGTGAGGCCACGCTGGCGCGCGTCGCCGAACGTGTGGGCGTCGCACCGGGTCTCGTGTTTCGCATCACGCGCGCGTCCGTCATGCGCGCCGCCGAGTCTGGCCTGACAACCGATGCGGTGCTCGCGACACTTCGTGACGCATCCAGCAATCCCGTGCCACAGAACGTGCAACGTGAGATCGGCGGGTGGATGTCGGCCGTGCGACGAGCGCAGCTGCGCTTGATGCAGGTGATCGACTGCGGCAACGACGAGACGGCAAATCGTGTGGTGGCGCTCCTCGGTGCCAAAGTGAAACGCCTCACGTCAACCGTGATCGAACTACCGGCGCTGGCACCCGCTGCCCGAACGGCGATGATCAAGAAATTACGCGCCGGTGGTGTGTTTATCGACGATCAGACGGGACGGCTCAAGGCCTCACCCACGAAACGGAAGCGGACGGTACAGGTGTGGAACGGACGAGGAAGAGTACTTTGAAGATGATCTTGAGGGGTAACGGCCAGGCAAGCAACACACTGCGGGGCAGATACGTCTCTTGCAAGGCGGCGGTGTGGAACAATTCACCCGATGCTGAATATGCCAATGGCGGCCCCCTTGACGCAGGTCCTCGACATTTTCCCGGGTAATCACGATATGCGATCCAGGAACTCCGGCGTCGGACTCGTAATGTGCGCGATCCTTGCCGCCTGCGACGAAAATGCCACGTCGCCATCGTACTCGCTCGACTTGGCAGAGATCACCATTGATGCGCCGTCACGTTCGCTCGGCGTGCCGGATTCAGCGTTCGTCGGAGAACCGTTTCGGATCACCGCGTACGGGACCAATCGCGGTTGTGAATCGCCCGGCGGCCTATCGGTTACCGGCGCAGCAAATCGCGTGCGTATAGTTGGTGCGGTACAGGTCGCCTCTGGCAAAACACTGGCGTGCCCCGACATCGGCGGTTGGGTTCAAACAACTACCGCAACGGCGACGGTCGAAGGGCCGCTCACGATCGTGTTGGTCGGGCGTGTGCGCGATCGCACCGATTCCGTGTCGCGTGTGGTACGCGTAGTGCCCCGTCGAGCGCTGCCAAGTGCGCTTGCATCGGCGACAACCGCGCCACCCTCTGTCAGCGTGCACCGGAATGGGGCAGAATAGCGGTTGCCGAGGCGCACCTTGAGATTGATGCGCCTCTTCAAGCGCGCCAGGATCGCCGGTCGCTCTGGCTGCATGTCGAAGTGCTGTGCAAACGCCACGCAGGAGATACATTTGCCGAATACGCACGTACCTCCCTTTACCGTTCGCCCTATGCCACTTACGCGAAGTCTCATCACCTGCGGCGTGCTGTCGTTCGCCGCCGGTGCAGGATTTGCCCAGCAACAGGTGCAAGCCTCCCGGCGCGAGGAACAGTTTACCAACGACCAGCTGAAGGTCTGGAAGACGACCGTGATGCCAGGCGCTCCTCTGGCCCTGCATCGCCATGAACACGGTCGCGCATTGGTCGCGTTGACAGACGGCCAATTGCAGGTCACCGACAAGGACGGCAAGGTGTTGGACACGTACAATCTGCGTGCGGGCAAGGCGATGTGGTTAGGCAAGGATCCGCCAGGTCAACTCCACGCCGACGTCAACCCCGGCAAGACACCGATCGAGGTGATCGTCGTTCAGCTTCAGCAGGACACCGTCGCGGTGAAAAAGTAGCCCCAGAGGGTCGCGCAGTTTCGTATACTGGCTACGTCCACACCCAATGCCTTTCTCAAAAGGGCAATCAGCACCCCTCCATTTCTCCACCGCACGCCATGGCCATCGAACACACCCCCAGTCGCAACGAAGACGAATACTTCCTCCGCCTCGACGCCGATCTGCGCAAAGAGCTTCGCGCCAAGGCCGACGCTGAGCGGGCTACGCAAATCGCCGCCGATCGGAACAAATGTCCGCGCTGCGGCATCCAGCTTGCGGTAAAGTCATTCAGTCACGTGACGATCGATCAATGC
>Ga0105048_10002671_pt1 | contig 29048 bp, 20 predicted proteins | sample MAT05_FD_78382 | JGI IMG/M metagenome (GOLD analysis project Ga0105048, IMG submission 78382) | Freshwater microbial communities from Lake Fryxell liftoff mats and glacier meltwater in Antarctica - MAT-05 | ecosystem: Environmental > Aquatic > Freshwater > Ice > Liftoff microbial mat | place... | reverse complement strand
TAGGCGATCGCTCTGAAGAAATAGCACCCGCAACTTCCTACTTCACTAAGCCTCAAACAACTCCAGCCCAAGAAATCCTTACTCTCAACCAGTTTTGGCAGGGACAAAAGCGTTTACCTCAAGCAATACCGTTTTCTAATCCCGCCACAGTATCGGCGATCGCGATTAAAAAGCAAGGTGACAATCCTCCCTTTTGGGATAAGAGTACTTCCTTTATTGAAACGATGGAAGAACTCTATGAACGGGTTAAAACTAAGAATTCGGCATTATTGTAGTAGTCCGCATTTTTTGAGATGACACTTCTTAGCCAATCCAAATTTTATTTGAATCATAGAAAGCACCTTTTTGCTCCAGTTTGAAATCACCCAAAAGTAAACCTAGCCAAACTTCAACGATTGGTAATTTCAACTTATTCTGTAAATCTATGAGACTCATTAACAAGGTTGCTAAACTTATTTACACTTTCTTAGGCGATCGCTGATAGCTTGCGAAAGTTCATGCAGTTATAAGCTAAAGCGATCGCAAAGCATTCAACAAGGGAGTAGATGATTAGCGATCGCATTAGTTTGTTAAACAGGAGTTGAAAATCGAATTTTAAGGTAATCATCTTCCATCTTTGCGCCAGCAGTTTGGAGAACAGACAAAGCTTGAGGTAAGACTAGATTACGGCGATGGTTGCCAATCCGAATGTTTAGCTCATCGCCAGTCTTGGTTAGCTCAATCTTCTCTTTAGGTACACCCGGTAGATATAACTCTAAACAATACTGCTTGTTCTCTTCAACAACACGCATCGTATTCTCTTTGTAATAAACTTGGGACGGATCTTCATCACCGTAGAGAGTTTCTTTAAGTCTTTCTAGAGCAGCAATCCCACACATTTCTTCTGCATAAAGCGGAATTTGTTTAATTGGGAGAGGATGGAAATCTCGGTAAATTTGTTCGCAATATTGCTTCTGATTCTCCTTCCAAGCCTTAAAAAATGGGTCTTGAACTTCTTCAGGAATAATGCGATTGGCGATCACCATATCTGTTGCTATATTGTAAAGACTAAGATAGGAATGCGCTCTCAACGACTCATTGATCACCATCTTTTCAGGATTGGTTACTAGCCTTACAGTTGTAGTTGTATTATCTGTAAGAATTTTTTCGAGAGCTTCTAATTCTTCATAAAACTCATAAGGAGCATCCATTACATCTTTGTCTGGTAAGGAGAAGCCAGTGACACGCTTAAAAATGGGATTGAATATAGGACTCAAAACCTGTGCCATACCTTGCAATGGCTTATAAAACTTCCGCATATACCAACCTGCAACTTCAGGTAAAGAGAGCAAACGGAGGGCTGTACCTGTAGGTGCAGAGTCAATTACCAAGACATCAAATTCTTTTTCGTCATAGTGACGTTTGACACGCACTAATCCAAAAATCTCATCCATTCCTGGTAAAATCGCTAACTCTTCTGCTTGAACACCTTCCAAACCACGCGCTTGTAAAACTTCGCTAATATAACGTTTGACTGCCCCCCAGTTCCCTTCTAGCTCTCGTAAGGCATCAAGTTCTGCTCCCCAGAGATTGGGACGAATTTCTTTAGGATCATGTCCTAGCTCAATCATAAAGCTATCGGCGAGGGAGTGAGCAGGATCGGTACTCAAAACTAGGGTTTTATAACCCAATTCAGCACAGCGTAAACCTGTTGCTGCTGCGACAGAGGTTTTACCAACTCCGCCTTTTCCTGTCATTAAAATGATACGCATGGTCGATATAACTCGTCTTGTTTAATTATCTAGAGACTAATATGGACAGCATGTACGCTGTCTATACTTATAAATATTGAATAAATTTGAATAAATAAATGGCTTTGCAAATCTTTACATTTGACGATTATTCTAGCACTGAATATAGATTGTAATCGCTAGTAAAGCTAAAATATTAAGGTAAGAATAATGCTGTAAGGCTTTTAACCTATATGGATCAGCAATCGAATACTCCTATTGAATTAAAACAACTCAATCAAATATCAGAAGGAGATTTAGAGTTCGAGATTGAGGTTTTACAAGCTTATGTCGAAGATATTCTACAACGGATAGACAAAATTCGTGATGCGATCGCTAGCAACGATCGCATCCAAATGATGAGAGAAGCCCATCATATTAAGGGAGCCAGTAGTAATGTGGGTGCTTTGCAAATACAAGCTCTGGCTATACAACTAGAAAAGTTAGAGCAGTCTCAAAGCTCAGAAGAATTCTTAAAAATAATTGATGTAATGCTCGAAAAGATGAAAGGTGTTGAGCTATTTATTACGGAAATGTCAACAACTTTGCCATCTTAAAGCAATTTGCTTTCAAACCTACCACAAACAATAATATAAAACCCGTTGCGGGGCTTCGCCCTGCGACCCTTATCATAGTGGATTTGATCAACAACTGCTATAAAGTAAGGGGCAAAAATCTTGCGCTGTACTTTAAGACTAATAGACTCTAAATAAGACTATAATCATAATTAGTCATAAGTAAATTTGTCATGAGTCTAGCGTCTTCTTTATCCGTTCTGACTGCTGATAAAACCTACGAGCTAATGGATGTCGAAACAATCCAGAAGTCTTTGGGGCGATCGCGTGCTTCGGTCTATCGCTATGCCAACACTGATCCTATCCAAGGGTTGCTCAACTTGCCTTACGATCCGACTAGGCTAAATCCCGAACTGCGCCAAAGCGATCGCGAACCTTTATTATTTCACCCTACTGAGGTGTCAAGGTTTGCGCGAGATGTTTTGAAAATGAAACAGGTGACAATTCAGGTACAAGAGCCGACTCAAAATGAAACTAATCGTTTATTACGCGAGATTTTGGAAGAGATGCGATCGCTAAATAAGTCGATCATATCTCTTCGCAATCCATAAAAAGAAGTAGGGGCCATTCATGAATTGCCCCTACTTCTTTTTATAGATTTAACGCTAGCTTAGATAGGTGTACCCGTTTAAGCAATGCTCATATTTTTGTAAAAACAACCTTGCTTCATCGAGAGTTATTTGCTTGTCTTGGAGTGCGCGTTCTGTCTCTTGACGAATATTTTCCAGCATCGAATCACGATTGTATTGGACATAGGCAAGTACTTCGGTCATCGAGTCACCTTTAATAACGTGTTCGACTTTATAGCCAGTGGGAGTTGTGTGAATATGTACGGCATCGGTATCTCCAAATAGATTATGCAAATCCCCTAAGATTTCTTGATATGCACCACCAAGAAATAAAGCCAAGAAATAAGGTTCCTCACTAATAAAGGGATGCATCTCTAGTGTGGATTTAACATCACGTAAATCAATGAAGCGATCAATTTTGCCATCGCTATCACAGGTAAGATCGGCGATCGTACCGCGACAGGTGGGTTCTTCATTCAATCGATGGATCGGCATAATTGGGAACAGTTGATCGATCGCCCAACTGTCAGGTGCAGACTGGAATACTGAAAAATTGCAATAGTATGTCAGCGCCATTGCGCGTTCTAAATCTTCGAGATCATCGGGGACATAGTTGAGTTTGCGGGTTACTTTGAGAATGCGATCGCAACATTCCCAGAACAGTCGTTCTATTCTAGCGCGTTGTTTGAGGGATAGATAACCAAAAGTGAATAGGCTAACTGCTTCTTGGTTAAACTGTACAGCATCATGATAAATCTCTTGATAATTATTTTCATTGATGGTTTCCAGTGCTTCAAAGAGATTGCGAACGATTAAATGTTCTTGTTCTTGTAATGGCTCAATTTTCTGATTGGGAGTACCACTAATACCGACTACATCAAAAACTAAGACTGATTGATGTGAGGCGATCGCTCGACCGCTTTCACTAGTTAGTGTTGGTACAGTTACACCTTTTTCAGCGCAAGCTTCTTTAATCGCTGCCACAATATCGTAAGCATAGTTCTGCATACTATAGTTTTTGGAAGCATAAAAATTGGTTTTGGAACCATCATAATCAACCCCTAAACCACCGCCCACATCAAGATGTCCCATCGGCGCACCCAATGCGGCAAGCTGCACATATATTTGTCCTGCTTCTCGCAGTGCATCTTTAATTGTGCTGATATTACTAATTTGGGAACCGATGTGGAAGTGTAATAATTTGAGAGAATCCAGCATATTAGCTGCATCCAATTGTTCAACCGCTTCTAGGATCTCCCACATACTTAACCCAAACTTAGCGCGATCGCCTGTCGAGTCTTCCCAATGCCCGACTCCTTTGGCACTGAGCTTTGCCCTTACCCCGACAACAGGGGCAATTCCCAACTTAGTTGCAGCGCGAATGATCATTTCTACTTCTTCAAGCTGTTCGATCACAATAATCGTATTTTGTCCCAACTTCCGCGCTAACAGAGCTGTCTCGATATATTCTGCATCTTTATAGCCGTTACAGATTAGCAAAGACCCTGGTGTGCGTAAGGTCGCCAGCGCAATCAGAAGCTCGGGTTTAGAACCTGCCTCAAGTCCAAATTGAAATGGCTTGCCATATTTAGCAATTTCTTCCACCAATTGACGTTGTTGATTGACTTTGACAGGAAAAACACCGCGATAAACGCCATTGTAGTTATATCGAGAGATCGCCTTCGCAAATGTTGCATTTAACCTCTCAATGCGATCGGCGAGAATGTCCGAAAATCTGACCAATATCGGCAATCGTAATCCTCTTTGCTTAAGGTCATTAATTAACTCAAATAAGTCAATACAACCACCGCGATCGCCCTTAGGGGAGACAGTCACATGCCCTGCTTCGTTAATACTAAAATAAGGATCTCCCCAACCCTCAATGCGATACAGTGTTTCGCTATCCTGAATCGTCCATTTCTTAATAACATCTGTAACAACAGGTAATTGAATCTCTTGCAACATCGTATAAACCCTATAAATCTTCCAAAACCTAAAGTTAGAATGGACGGTACAAAACACCAACCATCTTAACTTTAGCATTATCAACTAATCTACTCACTTAAATTAAGACAATTTAAAACCCCAAATGTATAAGAGGCGGGAATAAATCCCTCTAAGTTTTGCTCGGAAATCATATTACAGCAGATTGAGAACAAACCAAACCTAGATTTTTTGTAAAAGCCCCGCTTCGCGGGGCTTTTACAAAAAATCTAGTGGTAAGTTTGTTCGGGATTTGCTGTAGATCATGTCATCTTTAGAATTACCATTAAAGTATTAAAAAAATACTAAAAAAGTTTTCATGAATTTTGAAGCTGACTTAAATCTAACGCTCCGCGCTCGCTATCCTTTAATCTATATACCCTCAGCAGAAGAAGAACGAGTCGAAGCATCGATTATCAATGTCGCAAAATCTCTTGGACGCAGCATATTTGTATGGGATTTTGTCGATGGCTATCAGTCTAATCCTACCGATGCAGGAATGGGCAAACGAAATCCTTTACAAGCCTTAGAGTTTGTCGATAAAATTCCTAAAGGTGCAGTGTTTGTATTGCGAGACTTTGATCGCTTTCTCGAAGATGTGGCGATCGCGCGTAAGCTCAAAAATTTAGCACGGAAGCTCAAAAGCGAAGCTCAAAATATTATTGTAATTGCCTCACAAATTAATATCCCTGATAGCCTCAGTGAGTTTTTCTCGATTTTAGAATTTCCGCTTTCTAATCCTAATGAATTACGAACTGAGATCGAGCAAATTGCCTGTTCTGTTAATGATGCTAATCCGACTTGCGATATTCAGTTAGACAAGCAAGCGATCGATGATCTCGTGCGGGCTGGACAAGGCTTATCGCTAGAGAAAATGCGGCGGGTATTGGCAAAAGCGATCGCTGAAAATGGAAGCTTACGTCCTGAAGATGTAGAACTAATTCTCGAAGAAAAGCGTCAAAGCATTCGTCAAACTCAAATTTTAGAATTCTATCCATCGACTACCGAAATTAGTGATATTGGCGGTTTAGATAATCTCAAAGAATGGCTATTGCGTCGGGGGAGTGCCTTTAGCGATCGCGCCCGTAAGTATGGATTGCCTCATCCACGGGGCTTATTACTAGCAGGTATTCAAGGCACAGGCAAATCGCTCACTGCTAAAGCAATTTCCCATCATTGGCATCTGCCATTATTACGCCTTGATGTCGGTCGGCTATTTGCAGGAATAGTCGGCGAGAGCGAATCTCGCACCCGTCAGATGATTCAGCTTGCTGAAGCTCTCTCTCCATGCGTATTATGGATTGATGAAATTGATAAAGCCTTCGCAGGAACTGATGGTCGTGGCGATTCAGGCACGACTAACCGCGTGTTTGGCACATTTCTAACATGGATGGCTGAAAAAACTTCGCCTGTATTTGTGGTAGCGACTGCCAATAATATTCGCACCTTACCGCCTGAACTATTGCGAAAAGGTAGATTTGATGAGGTCTTTTTTGTAGGACTGCCCAATCAAGAAGAGCGATCGCAGATTTTCTCTGTCCACTTGAGCAAATACCGTCCCCACAATACTCGTGCCTACGACATTGATCGCCTTGCTTACGAAACGCCTGATTTCTCAGGCGCCGAAATCGAACAAGGCATCATCGAAGCGATGCATATCGGCTTTAGTCAAAATCGCGATTTTAGCAACGATGATATTCTTGAAGCAGCTAGTCAGATTGTCCCACTAGCTCAAACTGCCCAACAGGAAATTCAAGTTCTCCAAGAATGGGCAGCCTCAGGCAAAGCAAGATTAGCTTCGCGACAGAATGTATTTAGAGGATAAATTAAAAACAGTGTAAAGCTGTATTTTTACTTAGTGACGGCAAACTTAAACTTTCCTACTAGGTAGCCTGATGCGCCAGCAGCAAACTCACAGGTTTTCATAAACAACATTCCAATTCCTAACAGTGGATTCTTGAAAAGCTTGATCGGATTTGCAAAAAAAACTCCGTACCTGCGAATAATTGAAGTCTGTTTGCGCAATCGATCCTGATTCGTATCTTTACGGATGTATAAATTCAATGTTTTTGCATAGTAAAATTTTTTGCGGCAAGATGTTAATAAATCCAATTTACGTTCATTGTGATATATCAATGTTTTGACTCGACTAACGCTTTTTGAGCCATATTTTGACTCAACACGGTTGGGGAGATCGTAGTCTTCCCATCCAGTCATGGACTCATCATATCCACCAGCCTCAAGATACGCATTCTTATCAAAAAATCTAGAAGCTTCTTGCCAGTCAATACCGCTATAAAAAGATCTTTCTAGCTTTTTACATTGCGCCCATATCCCTTCTCCAAAAGATTCTTCAGGAATAATTAACGTCTTAATTTGGGCATCTTCTTGAATAGCATCAACGCATGCTTGTACAACGCCTTTAGTCAACACCATATCACTATCAATTATCAGAACATATTCCCCATGAGACTGATGAACTCCAAAGTTCCTCTGAGCACTTCTTTCGTTCCCTTTAGTATAAACAAAATCAGTATATTTCTTAGCGATCGCTTGTGTATCGTCCTGCGAGCTATTATCTACGACAATGAGTTCAGTTTTCTCATAAGATTGAGCAAGAATAGATTTTAAGCATTCTTCTAAACAGTCGGCAGAATTATAAGTTGGAACTATAACTGACACTAATGGATTATGCATAGATTTTTTCTTTGTTCAAATTGATGTATATAAAGGGTTTGAGAAAAATGCTTAGGAGCCTAATATAAAGCTCATTTTTTTGAGTAAAAAGTAAATACTCGGTCTAAAGCATTCTTGATAGTAGGGTCTTGCGTTAGCTGATGATAGTAGCTTAGTCCTTGAACTAACGCTAAATAGTCCACGCTTTTCTCCTTATCAAAGTAAGTTTCTCCACCAACAAAAACTCTTGTGTTTCCTTTAGTTGAAATTTCGCCACTAGGCAAAATATAACCCAATTCTAACTTAACAGCGCGATTAATCGTATCCCAAACGATAACACGTTGACTAGATTGAGAGCTCAAGTTGGTATAGTACAGCGTTGCTTCTTGTAAAGAGACCCCTTGATAGCTGCTATCAAATCCATTTTTTTCTAGAAATGCTCCTGTTGTATTTTGTTGCTGCAAGGACAACATGGCAAACTTTTCTCCTAATCGAACTGCATCTTTGCGATCTAGCGCTCTTCCTGTTAGGTAGAAGGCATTAGCATCTTTCCATAAGCGATTGGTTGCTCTGCCATTACCATCTCCTTTGATTAATTCAGATTCTTGCGCCATGAGCCAAGTTAAAGAGTTAGAAATTTGTGGCTGCATCTGACCAACCTTTACCCGCAGATATTCAGTTTCTTTACTTTCCTGAAACCATCTTGATTTTTGGCAAAGTACCAAGCTATGACCAACATCATTTAAATAGAAGGCAACACTTGATGGCGAACTCTTACCTTTACTTTTGGGTGAAAAGTCGTTAAAGCTACCGTCATTTTGCTGAAAAGATAAGGGATATCCAATACTTTTGATGCCAATGTCAACCATCGCCACATTTTTAGTTAAAATTCCATAGGCAATAAATCGACTCGAATAGCGTTGAAAGCCCACAGACATAAATCCTTGTCTATTTCGCCCAATAGCACCGTTCTGATTATCGATAACTACGGCTTTTACCAAAAAACTCAACAAGTTGGGATCGATTTTGGTGAGCACGTTCCATTGTGAATTCGCAGGCGTTTGGGCTTCGGCGAAATGAAATTCACTTGAGGTTGATTTAAATTCATCTGACAAAAGGCTAAAAGATATACAAATCGCCGTGATGGCTAATAAATATTTTGGGTTCATCAATTTTGCTCGCATCATTTTATAGTTTTCAAACCTTTGGTATCTAGTAACAAAATTATGGCTCCAGGAAGCGCAAGAATCCAGCCAAGTATAGTAAAAGTAAGGGATAACAGCACAGCTTGCTCTGCTGTTAAACCAATACGACTAAATAGATAAGCCCATAATCCTTCTTGAATACCTAAACCCCCTAAAGAAATTGGAAGTAAAGTCACGACAATAGAGATAGGAGTAAACACTAAAAGCTCTAAATAAGATATGGGAATCTTAAGTTGTTGTGCAAGAAGATATTGATAAAAAATTACTGACAATTGAATAACAAAGGAAAGCGATATAGCAACCATCAATGACTGACGATGTTTAAGAAATTGAATAACAATAAATTGAATCTTGGCTAGGCGCTCGTGAATCTTGCCGAGTTTTAGCTTAAATAACCAAGGTGTACTCCACCTCAGTAAGTAAGGACTGGCAATTAATAGAAATCCCCCCCAAACAACGCTAGCACAGGCAAAGAATAACAGAATAATATCCCAACTGCCAATAATTTTTAGCGCTGGTGGGATGCCCACAAGAGCAAGAATAAAAACTGCTGCTAATCCTGAGAATCTTTCTAAAAAAACGGATGAGAATGCTGCTTCAGGGTCATTGATCGCTTTAGTAACCCGATAAACCCGATAAACATCTCCACCTACAGAACTTGGTAAAAAGATGCTAACAAACATACCTGCAAAATAACTGCTGAGCAAATAGCGGATTGGTACTTTATAACTTGCGGAACTCAGTACAACTTGCCATCGTAAACAACTGAGCCATTGACAGCCTGTATAAAAAAGTAGAGCAGAAATGACAAAAGGGACAGAAAGATATTGAATGCGGATGAAAACTTGATTAAGGTCGATGCGTGTAAAAATAAAGGCAAGCAGCCCAATACTCACTGCTGATTTTAAGACTATTGGCAACTTATCTTTCATAAATAAATCTTGGGTTTCTCAGTAGTTTAGATGAAATTTAATAATTTCCCAGATCTTTTCCTTGATTTATCTCTTTTGGAAGAATACCATCCGCTTTTTGCCATAAACGTAGTCGCACACCATAGGGTTCAAAAACTGAATGCCCCAGCGATCGCACATAATCATATAATTGCCGTTGATTTGGTTCATTAGGTTGGGGATTGTCATCTAACTGAATCCAGACGCGGTTTGATTTTTCTAAAATAGCGATAAATTGATCAACGCTATTAATTACTTGCCCTCCAGCCCACCGATCAATAAGCCGACCCTGATCTAAATAAAAACCATCAAGGCTCAAAATGCCCTGAGATGGCAGGAAATAGTCTAGTTTACCCAAAGTAATAGCTGCTGCTGCTGGCAAGTTAGCAACAACAACATCTTCAGGCTGTAGATGTTGTTGTACGTATTCAAATAATTGGGGGTTTTGTCTTGCTAAAGCCTCTTGATAGCCAGCTAATACTCGACTAGGTTCAAGATTGCTGGCAAGCAGAAGGATCACACTGCATAAAGCGATCGCTCTTAACGGTAGTAAGCCATGGATCGCATTTTCTAGCGATCGCCCTAAGCTACCTAAGATACAAAATGCACTATAAATCGATAAAATTACAAAAAGCGGGTAGATACCAAAAGTATAGCGGGGAGAAATCTGAATTACTAAAAGCGTAATTGACAGTAAAAATATGCAAACACTACTAAATAAAAAGATTAATTTGCCATTTTTTTTAATCAAAAAGTAAGCAAAACCTAACAAGAAAAATAAGCTATAAAGTATATTGATTCTGCTATTGCCAACCAAGAATCCTTCGGCAAAACCAGTGATTTCGCCAAGATGTAGCTTGATTTGTATAGATGAGCCACTCGATATGCCGACTGGAGGAGTCAAACAACGAATTAGAAAGAAAATGATATTAAAAGCAAAGATTGACATCATGATTATGCTACCTAGCACAATTGACCAGTCTTGTTTTAGGCTAAATGGGCGGTAAAAACACAAAAAACCGATTAGAAAGCATGGCAAAAGCGTTACATAACCCTCTTGGGTTAGCAGAAGTGCCAGAGTCGACACAAAAAACAGATTTTGATAAGTTCTTCCTTCTTTAAAAATAAATCCCTTTGCAAAGAACCAGAAGGAAAACATCACATTCATTTGCAAGAATTGGTAAAACCGCGTATTGCGTGAAATCGCTAATTCCCACGGATCGATCGCTAAAATTGCCGTGATTAACAAGGCTAACCAAACCTTGCCCGTAAACTTGCGAGCTATAAAAAAGGCTACGGCTAAAGTGATCGTCCCAAAAATTACGGATGAAAATCGAGCATTTTCAGAAGAATATCCGACTAACTTTAACCAAAGAGCTACCGCATAGTGATAGAGAGGGCCGCGAGTATACCAAATTCCTGAGGTTGCTACAGGCGCACCTGTCCGCAAAATCCCCCTAATTGCGTCAAGAGATGTATTCTCATCAGAGTCTCTGGCTGTAGCTTCAAGATTATAGGCTCTTAGACCAAAACCTACTAAAATAATAATTATGAGTGGAATCCATTGTCTCAAACTAGATAATTGAAACTGCTTGGATAGCCTATTCCATTTGCTATGTGTAATGGAATCGCTATTTGCTGTGTCAAGTATACTAGCGCCCCTATTTAGCCAAAAGCTCCAGAACAAGGTAAAAACTTGAATACTAATAAAACCAAGTAAAATTAGCATGTTAGTGGAAGGCTGAGCAAAGATTAGCCCTTGTTCCGATTCAGCATAGCGATGTTTAATCAACCCCATCCCGATTAAAAATAACGTCCCTGGCAACATTAAGGCAGTTCCTGCACTAAACGTCTTCATGCCACCGCGATAACCTAATCCGACTCTTCCCAGTAGCCAAGCATAAACAACAGCTAAGCCGATGCCTAGTAATTGCCACAGACTATTGCGCCACAAAAAATCAGGATAATTGAGCAGATAAGCATTGCCTTCAAATCGCCGATCAAACTCTCGCGGGTCGGCATGGTTAAGAGCGATCGCGCGATCCTGCAACGCATCAGAATTAATTTGAAAATTTGGCTTTGAGGAGGTTTTCCAGTTTGTATCCGTGGCAATTTGGGAAACAATCTCTCCCGATGGTGTCTCTAACCAACCATCTAAGAAGAAGCTCAAGGGTTTATTTTGGAAAATAGATGACCCTGTATCAAAAGGCTTGGCAAGTCTCACACTTAGGATATTCTGACCTTTTTTGATCAAATTAGTAACTTCAAATAGATGTAATTGATTTTTGTCATCGCTTTGATAGGACTGAATCATGTGATCATTGATCAATAATGAATATTCGCCATCGCCAGCAAAACGAATAAAAGAACGTCCCTGCGTTTGGGGAATATCCCACATTCCCTGCATCCAAAACTCTCCCTTATTACTTTCATTTCCCGTAATCCAAGAGCCTGTAAGAATACGATCATAAAGAGTCTGACTTACTCGACTGAAAGTTTTTTCTGAAATTACATCAGCGACCTTAGCTTCAACCCAACTTTCGTCTGGGAAATTTGGGTTGAGCCAAGAAATCTGATGGTGATTTTCGGCAAGAGTCGAAACTTTCCACCTAGCTTCACCAGTTGTCAAGTTTAATGGCTTCGCTCCATTTTTGCCATAGATATAACCTTCCACAGCCACGCGAACACTCTTTTGAGCTTTCTGTACCTCTAGCGCAATAACATTTTTACCTGCATGAAGATCTTTAGATAAATCTACATAAAAAGATTGTTTCCAGTTGTGCGGATATCCAATGAAGCGATTCTCAAGACGAACCCGATAGGGAGCGCTATCATTAATATCTTGATTAGGAAAAGTATTGCGACTCGCAAATGATAGCGAACTATTAGAGGTAGTTAATTGTCGTCCAAGTTGTTTCCCATTGACGTAGAGAATAAAGCTATTGTCGGCACTCAGCCTTAACCATGCGCCCTGAACATCATCCGTTAGATATAATGTTTGACGCGCATAAAGTCGATAGCTTGGTTGCAATGGTTCAATCCATCGCACATTTGGAGACCAAGTCACAGGATTAATAGGTGTAGGCATTTTATCCCATATCGAGAAGCCCAACATTCCTAATAAACAACCCAAAGTTATAACTAGAGCTAGGTTTACAAGAATACGTCCAATTTGCTTCATGACTCTGCCTCAATAACATCTTTCCATGCGCCATCATCAACTGACTGACGATAACGCTTCCATGCTTTTTCAAAATTATTGTCCTTAAAATCTTTCCAAGAGAGATGTAAATAAGCTTGACCAATTAACGCCGAACGAGGACGTTGAGCTATTTTTTGGCTTTGGATAATCTTTAGAGCTTTATTCGCAGACTTATCAAATTCACCATTAATAGCCCTAGCCAGCATTAAATCATAAAGAGCTTCAGTGTGATTTGGGAAAATCTGTAGCGTTCGCTCAAAAAAATCTGTCGATGTCTCAGCATTTTGCCGTTTAGGAGCGTTGAAATTGTTGACACCACGAGCTAAAATTACTGTAGCTAAATATCCTCTCACTAAAAAACTTTTGGGTTGGAGTGTAAGAGAATTTTGAAAATGAGTTTCAGCATTTAGCAAGTCAGATTGGCGATAACTTTCTAACCCTTTCCCAAATTCAATTAAATATGGTTCGGGTTGATCATTATAATAGCCAGACTTTGCCAACCTTTCTAAAAAATATTCATCTCCTAGAAAAGGCGGGTACAAGGTCGAAAGCGTTTTACTAACATTTTGAACAAATTGATATTCTCCTCTTGCGTAAGCGATGTTCAGTTGATAATGGATAATATTTGGTACTAATACAGATAAGCCCAAAAGAAATAGCCCTGTAGCCAGATAGGGAAGCAATTTTCTCATATCTCTAACCAGAGATTGCACGGCTCTGTCAGTCTGTTCCAAATATAGTCCGAACAGGCTAATAAAGAATCCAAGAATTGCGATCGCCCAGTTAGGATTTATAAATCCAAAAAAACTGGGATTGTAGGCAAGAATATCAGTAAAAAATCTTTCTAAAGAAGATGCTTGAAACAAGCTACTGTTTTCGATTAAAAAATTAACAGTAGATTCGGGTAAGTCTGGTTTATCTAATTCTATATTTTGCTTCCATTGAGCCTGTATTTCCGAGAAATTTCTCTCGACATGTCGATCAGCTTTAGCACCCTGGCTGTAATAACTTTTGGCTACAAAGGCGACAGACGGAGTCCAAGTAGATTGAAAATATGGGAATAGGAGAACAACAAACAAGCCACCCCAAAATAGTAGGCGCAGTGCTTGTTTAGAACCTTGACAAATAGAAAAAAAGATACCTAAACCAGCAAATAAAATTGGTAAAAATCTGTAAATATTTGCCAAAGTAATGCTGATTTGAAATACCTCTAATGTATCAGGCGGCAATTTATACCATGACGATCTAGCGCTCAAGATTAACACTAGAGAGCCAATAAAAAGAACGATCTTTTGCCTGTTTACTCTATCTAAAATCCAATTTAGCTTGCTTAATATAACTTTCATGAGCATCCAGATATAAAAAGTTCTAAGATTTTTTTTGATTGCGATTCTTGATCTTTTCTACATCTTCGCGAGCGCCAGCTGTAGTTAAACCAAATAGACGATGTTTAAGTGTACTGAGCGGATTATAAATTTTAGCTAAAGTGGCTTTTAAAGGGGAGACTTTCTCGGTTGCCCAAGCAGTAGGTCTGCGGGCTGGAATTTGAGAGAGTGGAGCCTCTCGATAAAAATTTACTAAAATTGATTTTCGAGTTATATCAGCAGGTAACTTAAGCTGTCGGTAACCATGAAATGTGGTCTCATCTGAACTTAAAATTACGCAACGGTTAAATACAGGCGCAATTTCATATACATCTGATGTGTCTTGATGTTGCAAAAGCAACTGACCGCCATATTCATTTTGCCAGTTTTTATTAAGATAAATCAAAAGAGTCGCTTCATGCACCCAATGCTCATGTTTTGGGTGCAGATTGAAGTCAACATGCATATCTAAAAAGCTACCATCTCGCCCTTGATGCAGTTCACCACAAAAGTCAAAATCCATAAATAATTGCTTGTCCGCAACTTGACTAATAAATTCTCTAAATTGATCAGAGAGCAAATCTTGATGCAGTTGTGAGAATAATTCTGAGGCATTCGCCCAAAAAGACAATTCGTACTTTTTTGTAAATAGATAATGACGAGAGAGATGCATTAAAGAGATGTCAGGAAAATCTTCAAGCAGTTCGTCGGCAAGAGATTCGTGCAAAAAATTATCAATGACAATACTAGGAAATGGAGTTGCATTTAAAAACTTGTTAGCTAGCGTATCGACTTCTTTGCAGGCATCCCAGTTGATAACTTTAAACATTTTTGCACCTATTCACTGACTGTTAGATAAATTGCTACTACTAATAAAATATATATATAGAAAATATATAGCGCTAACCCTCGACTTTATCACCAGGATTTAAAGCCCGCGGAGAGAGAATAACGCGATCGCCTAAAGCTAATCCACTTAGAACTTCGCGCTGATTGTCGAAATTCCTACCTAGTTCAACTTTTTTTACTACGGCTCGTCCACCTTCAGCAACCATGACCATACCTTCACCCGCTGATAAATGGGTAACGGCACTTTCCGGGATTATGGCACTAGCTTTAAGTGGCTCGAAATTAACGTAACCTTGCAATCCTGACGGCATCTGCAATTCATTGACTCTGACCCAAACTGAGTAAGTATATTGTCGATTACCGCCAGCCATATTTTGGGCAGGAAGTTTGGTCTCTACCGTAGGATTTAGTCTGATCACCTGACCTGTAAAAGACTTGCCTGGATAGGCAATCAGCCTTACAGTAGCTTGATCGCCAACTTTGACCATATTGAGACGAGCTTGATCGATATAGGCTTTAAACACAATATCTTGCTTTAACGTCATCAGCCGTGTATTAATATTAGCAATCTCACCACGATTAATATTTATTTGGCTTACCATCCCTTCATTCGGCGCATAAATTACTGTACGCTCCAAATTTATAAGTGCATTTTGTAAAGCAAGTCGGTCATTTCTTAGCTTGAATTGGAGGCTTTCAGCCTGACGGGCTAAATCATTTCGAGTCCGATCTAGTTCTCTCGCTGCGGTAAACAAATCGCGCTTGCGTACCAAGTATAAATCTTCTGTATCTGCAAGCTGAAATCGTGAAAGAGCGCCTTCTTTGACTAATATTTGCGATTGACTGCGTTTATTATCAAAGATTTCCACTCGTCCCTTGAGACTTTCAACATTTGCTTCCAAAGAAGCTATCTGATCGTTAGCAGCCTGCTCTATACTCTGTAGACCAACTTCAGAGATCGCGATATTATTGCGAGCTGTTTCCACAGCGTTTTCAAAGAGTTCCTTATTTAATTCTACCAAGGGTTGTCCTTTGGTAACGCGATCGCCTTCCTGTACATATACTTTTGCAACAGATCCAGGTACCGTGGACTGTAGATCGACTTCCTGAAGTGCCACCGACTCACCAGACGCGGCAACCGACCCTTCAATAGACTGCTGGCTAACTACTGCTGTCTCCACTTGGATCGGCTTGCCCGCTCTACGCTGTGCAGCTGGATAGCCATTATCAGAGGAATAGCTACGAGATTCAGGATTTTTGAGGGTAGGTAGCAACACAGTAACTGTTAGGACACCAATAATCCCTAGGGGGATAACGACTAGAAGAACTAATATAAAACGAGAAAGTTGACGGGGGACTGCCATATTATTAAACAAGAAGAACTAAACAAAAAGAGAAATTAGTATCTAATAATGATTAAGCGTTTCAATAATGCTTAATCAAGCTTTTGATAAAGTTTTTATAAACAAATCCTGCCAAAGTGCAACTAAACGAGCCCAGCCAAACCGTACTTGAACATCCTTTAGACCGTTCTGGCCCATTTCTCTTGCTCTCTTAGGATCATCCAGTAGTTCAATAATTGCTTGAGCTAGAGCTTTAGGATCTTTTTCAGGAACTAATAAACCTGTTACACCTGATTGAATAACATCAATAATGCCTCCAACTGCACTGGCAATCACTGGCTTTTCATGAGCTAGAGCTTCAATCATTACAATCCCTAAGCCTTCTGTGTCTCCTTTACTGTCTACAATAGCTGGTAATATGAAAATTTGGCAAGAGGCATATTCATTTGCTAATTCTTCCTTGCTAATAAAACCTAAAAAATCAACGAATTTCTCTAGCTTTAATTCTTGACATTGCCGCTTGATTTCCTCCTCCAAAATACCTTTGCCAACAATGTGCAATCGTATTTGATACTTACTAAGGACTAATGGCAGAGCATCAAGAAGATAACGGAGCCCTTTACGTTCGTCTAGCCTGCCCACGAACAAAAGTTTATTTTCTTCTCCAGACTCGTGGCATGGCACTTTTGGCTCAATTGTCAAACCATAGGGGATTACTGTTACGTCGCCACTATATAACTTTTTAACGAGTGTTTGCGTAAATGAAGAATTTGCGGTCACTCCTCTAGCAATGGGTATTTGCCAGCGCAATATCGATTCAACAAAGTTAAACTTCTTGGCTAATAGAAGTTCTGCTCCATGAAAGCTAAACAACATGGGAATACCAAGCAATTTGCTAACAGGATAAGCCATTAACCCATGGGGAAAAGGCCAGTTAACATGCAGTAGATCGGGTTTTTGTTTTCGACACAACCAAAATAGTTGCCATGAACCTAATAGAACATATAAAAATGCAACTAATATATATAGTGGTTGTTTTTGCAATTTTGTTGGCGCTCCATCTCGGACTAAATTTTCAAATCGCTTAAAGAAATAACGAAAGCGATAAACTTTAATGCTATCTAAATTATGAGACTGAGAACCTTCGTAAGCTGGAGCAAAAATTGTAAATTGAATTCCGAGCGATCTTAATTGGAGAACGGTTTCACGAATAAAAGCACCATGATTACCATCAGATGTTATTGGATAGACAGATGTGATTACAAGAATGTGTTTGCTACTAAGATCGTCTGTCATGAGGATATTACATAAACAAAAGTGAAACAGAAGTAAAACCTTATAAATTCTTTCAAGAATTTCTTCTGAGAATTTTGAATGAAAAGTTAATTTATTATTAACAGTAATCTTGAAAACAAAGATTTCAAGTAGTTTTTACATAAAGCTTACATGATATTTTGATATGTAATATGTAAACTTTATATGGCTTATGCTAAATCTAAAAAATGTAAAATACGCAACTTTTTGTGAATTTAACATGACGAAATTTAAATTATTAATACTCAGATTCTTGTATATATGATGTTTAATAAACATAATAAGTACTTTTACTCTAATACAATTTTAAATAAGTTAATTTAGGTTAATCCTAATTTATAGACAAAATCACAAAAGATTCACTTTTATCTCATTATCCGAGAGTTCAAAGTTTTACATATGTCACATTTTTTGTCATCACAAATTAAACTTCCTCAACAACTTCCCTTAGAAAGTCGTTCTGTGAGTATAGTCATACCTGCACTAAACGAGGAAGGCAATCTTGAAAAGCTATTGGATTCTATACATATAACGTTTGAACGATTAGGCTTTACTTTGCCTGTACTTTTGGTTGATGATGGTAGTACAGATGGTAGTCCAAAGATATTGGATAAATTACAGGAGGAGTATAGTTTTCTAAAGGTAATCACACATCCTAAAAGGCTTGGAGTAACTGGGGTGTGGAAAACAGCGATCGCTAATACTGAGAGCGACTGGATTCTTTGGGGACAAGCAGATTTGGAGTCAAATCCTGAATTAGACTTTCCATTATTATTAACATCTTGCGTTCATGGTGTCCATGGAGTAGCAGGATGGCGACAAAATCGTGGCGATGGTAAAAACTTAGCTTCTAAAGTGGCAAATCTTACTTGCTGCTTGGTTTTTGGTTTAAAGATTCATGATATGAATTGGATCAAACTTATTCCTAGGGAATTGGTTGCTTGTCTACCCATGGACACAGTTACCCATCGTTACATGCTAGCTGTTTTATCTGGTTTTGGATATCAAATTACTGAGGTGGCAACTCCTTGGTATCCTCGACATTCTGGACAAAGTAAGTTTGGGAAAAAACGTTTGCTATCATCTGCTATAGATTTTACAAGAGCATTTTGCTGGTTTATCTCCAAGCGTCTTTTCAACCAAGAACTTCAAAGTAAGTCTCAAAGCAAAGCTCTACCTTTAAAACATGTTTTCAACGAACCTAATACAGAAGTTTATAAAAAGATTACAGATAGGTAGTGCTAGACACTAGACCTGTTAAGAAATAGTGATTAGATTGGCTGGTTCTCTATCTAAAAAACCTTGATTTACAGCAAATCCCGAACAAACCCAGATTTTTTGTAAAAGCCCCGCAAAGCGGGGCTTTTACAAAAAATCTGGGTTTAGTTTGTTCTCAATCTGCTGTAAATCTCCTGTTTCCCGAGATTAATTCTAGGCTTGTAAAAGATTTTAAAATAACGTAATTGTACATAGGAGTATTCTTGTAGGACGCGAAGCGTCCTACAAGAATACTCGTGAAATTATTACTACTCAATTAGGACTTACGCAAAAATGCCCTGAAAGCCTTATTTTACCGTAGGGACAATTCATGAATTGCCCCTACATCTTGTTCTTTTGCGTAACTCCTATCAATATTAAAGTCGATTAACTTTGTTTTTAAGAATCTTCTCTTCGACTTCGCTCGTTTGGACTTCTCGAAGTCTTGTCGCGTATGCAGGGAAGGGAAATCCGACTAGTAAAGGTGATGGAACTTCGGGTTGATGGATGAACATACTGCCCGATTTTAATAATAATGATCGCTTACGACAGGCTCCTGTCAAAAAATTATATTCGGGGCGTTCCACTTCGGCGGAATCAAGACGACCGACTACGCGCACGGCTGCTTGTCCGACTACGCGCCGTTCTACCTCGGAGGCAGTTTGTTGTGCGCCAATTAAAATAATTCCCAGCGATCGCCCTCGTTCGGCGATTTCTACAAGTAAATCCTTGATTGGGCTGCGACCTTCTTTGGGAGCATATTTGTTTAACTCATCAAGAACGATAAACACTACAGGATATTGACCGCGCTTTTCTTTTTCCATAAATAGCTTTTGCAGCAAGACTCCAACCACAAACTTTTGAGCTTTGCTGCCAAGCTTATTGATGTCAGCGATCGTTAACTGATATTCAGCATCAAGAGGATCGAGATGATATTTTTTTAATTCTGCTGCTGGTAAATCACCACGAATTAGATGTCCCATTTCATCAGCTATGCCCCATAAACGCCGAGTTAGAGCTTCGGCAGTAGCAGGAGCATTACGTCCAAGCCATTTCTGATCGGGATTCTCCACCAATTTATCTTCGAGAAATTCAATCAAATCGCGAAATGTTTCCACTTTATCTTTGTCTTCTTCTCCATAAGACTCATCTGGATCGAGGCTGGCTCTGGGCAACAACCCCAGCTTAGTATCATATTTATCATTGTCTACTGCCAATCGGGCAAGGCGTTCTTCGACAATAGAAGCTAGAAAGCCAATATTCCCCCTCTCTAAATCATCGCCTGCGAACAGAAAACGAAACAGGCGATCGCGGCAAAATTCACGCATTCCCCAGATATACGCACAAATATTATCGGAGCGCTGATCAAGATGAGGTTCGATTTCTTGAGTATTTTTCTTAGGAGCAACACAAAAACGCACATCTCGAAATGGCTCTACAGGAAGATTAAGCGCATGATAAGTAGCGCGATCTTCTTCTCGCATTTTATTATTAGCCTTATCTAAAAAGAATAAATCTTCACCCTTAACATTAAAAATCAAAGCTTTGGTATTAGCTCTTTTAGAACCCAGCGCTGAAGAATTAAAAATAGAATGGAGTAAAAACAGGGCAAAAGAAGTCTTGGTCGCTACGCCTGAAATCCCAGAAATATTGACATGAGCGCCTTTTGTACCATCAATAAATTCGTAATTCAAATAGGCTGGACTGCCGTTTCGCATCATTCCTGCGGGTATGCGCTGTTCCATTCCATCAAAATTTAACGCAAATTGCAGGTTCTCATCTTCTGCTAAGTAGACAGCATCGCTTGGTTGGGGCGGTAAATATTCTTCAGGCTCGATTCGAGTGACTTGGATATGCGCTGCATACGATACATTAACGGGCATACTGCCACTAGTAACCAGAAACGTATCAGTATCAAATTGTGTTCCTTCATGGATAGTTCGTACATGATCGACAATGCCGTAAAAGTTGACAATACCCTTTTTATCTGGGCGATCGGTTTTGACCTGTACAACATCATCAAGGCGTAGCACTTTACCATCACATACGGCTACCCAAAACTCAAGTGGGGTGGCATCTTTGGTTCCCAAAATGTAGCCAATTGGCTCGCTCATGTCATTGTCTCCACATTATTCTCAAAGTAATTGAGGTTTGCTTCGTGCTCCTCGACTAGATCCTAAGCATCGTGATCCTAAGCATCGTGTTTATGCTATTTACAGGTTCAACTATTTTACAGCGCTTTGCGATGAAACCAAACCCAGATTTCTGTAAAAGCCTCCCCAAGAAGCGACAAGTGCGGGGCTTTTACAGAAATATTGTGGTTCGTTTGTTCGCAATTTGCTGTAAATAAAAGGAGGCAAGAAGTGCCGTATTTAATTTCTTCAACCCGATCGCAGTTCTAAGCCGAGGACTTGAGTATGGGCGCCACGTGCTTGGGTTACGCCAATCGTACGTTCCGATGCTTCGATCATCGGGCGGCGGAGGCTGACAACGATGAATTGAGCGAGGTTAGCTTGCTTGCGTACCATTTTTGCTAAACGCTCAACGTTTGAGCCATCAAGAAACATATCAACCTCATCAAAAGCATAGAAGGGCGAGGGGCGATAGCGCTGTAATGCAAAGATAAAGCTGAGAGCAGTGAGAGATTTTTCGCCACCAGACATGGATGCGAGATGCTGCACTTGCTTGCCTTTAGGGTGTGCGACTAGAGTCAGTCCGCCACTAAGAGGGGCGTTGGGATTTTCTAGTTGCAAATAACCGTCACCATCCGAGAGTTCAGCAAAGATTTCTTTGAAATGTCCATTTACTGCATCAAAGGCTTGCATGAAAGCACGCTGACGAAGAGTAGTAAAGTTCTCAATTCTAATTAAGAGTTCGGTACGTTCTTGATTGAGGGTTTCGAGTCGGCTGCTGAGTTCTTCGAGGCGCTGGGATGTAGCTTCGTATTCAGCGATCGCCATCATGTTGACAGGTTCCATTGACTGAATTCGCTTGAGTAAGCGGCGTTGCTCCAGTTGCAACTGTTCGAGGGTCATGGTTTCGGGAACTTCAGGGATTGGATCAGGAAGTTCGATTTGATCGAGTTGTTCGGCAAATTGCGCGATTTGCAAGTCAAGTTCGGTTTGACGTTCGCGATTTTTTTGGAGTTGCCATTCTTGTTGTTGCAATTGTTGCTGTTGGGTACGAAGCGATCGCTCACAAGCATCGCGTTCCTGTTTAGCAGCGCCAATAGTTTGTTCGAGAACTTCTAAGCGAGATTGGAAAGAGGCGATCGCTGCTTCAGTTTGCTTAAGTTGATGCTGAATTTGTGATGTACTGTTGATCAGCTCGGCTTGAGTGGCGCGAAGTTCTTGGAGACGGACTTGACGTTGCGCCATTTTCTCCAATGCTAGTTTATGTTGATTTTCTAACTCTCCTAGTTGTTGTTTAGCAGTACGCAGTTCGATTTCAGCACTGTTCAGCAACGCGTCTTGACCTTGCAACGCATCTTGAGCTTGGAGCCAACGGGTATGTGTTCCCGACTTCTCTAGCTCAGTAAGTTCCGCCCGTTTGACATGTAGCTTTGCTTCAAGTTCCGCAATATTGCCATCAAGAGTATACAGTTGCGATTTGCCGATTTCAATCGCGGCACGGGTTTGCTGAATTTGATCTTGCAAACGTGAACGATCGCGGCTATTGCGTTCGATTTGTTCATAGATGCGATCACGCTTAAGTTGTGCTTCACGATGGTTATTTCTTGCCGCTTGCAGTTGTTCTTCATATTTAGCAACACCTGTTAATCCGCCTCGCAATCGTTGATTTAGGCTGGCTAACATCTGGTCAATTTCTAACAGGCGATCGCGTAGTTGTTTAGTTTCTGAAGATTCCGCAGGTTTAGTATTGCCGAAATGTAGACTACTATGCATCGGAGCACTACCGCCTGTCATTGCGCCTGAAGTTTCGAGGATTTCACCTTCTAAGGTCACCATGCGATATTTGCCAATGTGAAATCTCGCTTGATCGAGATGTTCAAATACGAGGGTATTGCCAAACACGAAGGAAAAGACATCTTGATAGCGATCTTCGTAAGTGACGAGGTTAAAAGCATAATCAACTGCTCCCAATCTTTGAGCTTCCACTCGTGAAGGAAACTTAGCTGGGTTTAGCTTGTTCAACGGTAGGAACGTGGCGCGTCCTGCTCGTTCACGTTTGAGTAGTGCGATTGCTTGAGATGCAACTTCATCAGTATCGACGACAAGATTTCCTAAACGCCCTCCTGCACAGATTTCTAGGGCTAATTGATAGCGTGGCTCGACTAATCCTAATTGAGCAACCAGTCCATAAACACCTGACATATCCGCTTCGATGACAACTTGAGATGCTCTGGTTCCTTGTACTTCTCGGCTTGCTTGGACTTGCGCCTCTAATTTGTCGAGCTGGCGTGTTTTTACTCTTTGCTCTTGAGTAAGGCGATCAATGGTTTCATTTTGTAGTTGAATTTCTAATTGTGCTTCACCAAGATTTTTGGCTAAGGTTTGCACTTGAGCTTCGGCTGTATTTACGTCTGCTTCTTGTCCGCGCAAAGCCTCATCAAGATTTTGCTCGAAAAGTAAATCAACTGCATAACGCCCTTCCCCTGCGAGGATTTCTTGCAGTTCGCGCTCTTGTGTTTCCAATTGCAGCGATCGCTGATTGAGGACTTCTCTAATTCTGGTTTGCTCTTGCTTTTGGGGATCGAGTGTGGCTTGAGCGCTATCAACATCTTGACGTAATTGTGTTTGTTGACGCACCCAATCCGATGAAGCCGAGGCGATCGCTTGGACTTCTTTACGATATTGCGAAACAATTGATGACTGTTGATCGCGAGACTTTTCGTTAGTAGTTACAGATTCTTCTTTAAATCGCTTTTGCGATTCTAATTCTTCTGATTCTCTCAAAAGTCGATCAATCTCTTCTTGCGTACTGACTATATGATTTTGATTATTTTGATAAGAGCTAGTCAGCGACTGTTGTTGACGTTGCAAGCCGCGTAGTTCTGCCTGTTGTCCAGACAAATTACTAGAAACTGAGAGATATTCTTCTTCACCCAAAGTATGAACGCGATCGCTAAGCTCGTTAAGCTGCACCGAGCCTGTCTCGATTACTTGTGAGAGTTCTGTCAGAGATTTTTCTAGGTTTTGACATTGATCCTTATTATTTAGTAATTCAACATTACGCACTGATTGTTGATAGAGGATTTCGCGCTGTTTAAGCACAGACTCCGATGCTTCCATCTTCTCGTATTCTAATCGCAGCGCCTTATATTTCTCCGCCTTAATGCGATCGCTCTTCAGCTTCTCTTTATTAGCAACCAGTTCCTGTTCAACAATCCTAAATCGCTCTTCTTGAGCCTTGACATCATCCAACTTATCTTTGGCTGTAGAAATCTTTCGGTCAAACTCGCCTACACCTGCCAATTCATCAATGATTTCGCGTCTTTCCCGCGAATTCATCGAAATAATGCCCGTAACGTCCCCTTGGAGTACAACATTGTAGCCTTCAGGATAAATACGGAACTTGGCTAATTGTTCATGCAGTTCGCTCAAGTTGCAAGGTGTTCCATTTATATAATATGTGGAGGTATAAGTCCCTTGACTCGTCACTCGCAACTTCCGCATTACTGTCCATTCGCCAATAGTCTGCCCTTCTGCGGTGGGGATTTCAATGCCTTCAGTTTGCAGCGCCGCCATCTCCGATTCTTCTAGCGCAAAAGTCACAGTCACGATCGCTTCGACCATCCGCCCCTTTTTGCTATGAGCTTGGTTAACTAGATCTGGCAAGCGATCGGCGCGCATCCCCTTTGAGCCTGCTAGTCCTAGCGCAAATAGTAGAGCATCAAGAATATTCGACTTACCCGAACCATTGGGTCCTGAAACAACTGTAAACCCTGTCAGTAATGGGATCGATACGGTTGAGCCAAAGGACTTAAATCTGGTGAGTTCTACATTTTTAATGTACATATTCAATATACGCAGTAGCGATCAGGTGGCATATCAAGCAAAAAATAGCGTAGCTATTTTTTCTTGCTCTAGAATGTCAAAAATTGACATCACGAAAGTGCCAATACGTTATCACAACTTGGTGAAAATGGCGTAGGTATCCTCAAGATTTTTTGGGAATATGAGTAGGAGATGATTTCAGTGAGTTTCTCAATTTATTGCAGGGTATAATTATTTCCTATCTCAATACAGCGATCGCAGGCAATCATGATTCCAGAATCGGGCGAAGGGTTTAAATCGGGTTTTGTGGCACTAGTAGGACGACCAAATGTTGGTAAGTCCACTTTGCTCAATGCTCTTATTGGTCAAAAGATCGCAATTACTTCGCCCACTGCCCAAACTACACGCAATCGTTTGCGGGGGATTTTGACATTGCCCGCAGCGCAAATTGTTTTAGTTGACACTCCTGGCATTCATAAACCGCATCATCTACTTGGACAAACGATAGTCAGAAATGCGATCAGCGCAATCTCTTCGGTTGATGTGACAATTTTGATCGTCGATGGTAGCGATCGCATGGGCAATGGCGATCGCTTTGTCGCCGAAAGTATTTTACAGAGCAAAGTTCCGACGATTTTAGGACTTAATAAAATCGATATTCTCAGCGATGAAACGGGTGATACTTTCACTGATTATGAAAGCTTTGCTGCCGAACATGGTTGGCAAGTTGCTAAGTTTTCATCAATTACGGGTGAAGGATTGACAGCCTTGCAAGAAATGATGTGCGATCGCTTACCACTTGGTCCCTATTACTATCCTCCTGATTTAGTCACCGATCAGCCCGAACGCTTCATTATGGGAGAGCTAATTCGCGAACAGATTCTCTTACTTACTCGCGAAGAGATTCCGCATTCTGTAGCGATTAGTATTGATCAAGTCGATGAACAGCCCAAAATCACTAGGGTAATGGCGACAATCCATGTAGAACGCGATTCACAGAAGGGAATCTTGATTGGGAAAAAGGGGCAAATGCTTAAGGAAATTGGTACACAAGCAAGGTTACAGATGCAAAAGATGATTATGGGTTCTGTACATTTGGAGATGTTTGTCAAAGTTCAACCCAAATGGCGATCGTCACGTTTTCAACTATCTGATCTTGGCTATCGAATAGAATAATCTTACAGCAGATTGAGAACAAACCAAACCTAGATTTTTGTAAAAGCCCCGCTTCCCGGGGCTTTTACAAAAATCTGGGTTTGTTCGGGATTTGCTGTAGTAACAAAGGTTCTCTAGATCTATCTTAATTTTTAAAATTATGACTGTTCAACTCACCACTGATAATCAGCCGCCTAGTAAGCCTAAAGACGAACCGATATTATGTCCTCACTGTTTGCGTACCGCAAGTAACGGTATTAAATGCCAAGGTATTTGTGTGGCTGACAGTGCCTATTAAAGCCGATTAAATCTCATTTCCCAACCAAATTCTAGCTCCCCACATGGTGACTAAGAGTAGAAGTAAAATAATATCGCGAGGTAGAAGCTTGAGAGGATTCCAAACCACAACATGAGTATTAGGACTGGTAAATCCGCGTACTTGAATTGCATTTGCTGTTTGTTCCGCACGAATAAATAGATTATCGATTAAGCGCTCGGCGAGAATTAGCCAAATTTGGGTAGTTCTTTTAAAGCCAAGTTTCTTCCAATTAATGGAACGGGTACGCATCGCTCTACCGAGGTTTTGGACTTCTTCTAAAACTAAAGGTACAAAACGGAGTGCAAGAGTCAAGGTGAGAACGATTTCGACAACGGGAACTTTCAACGCTTTTAAGGGCGAAAAGACTGAGGCGATCGCTGCTGTAATTTCTTCGGGAGCTGTGACCAGCAGAAATAGGGTCGGCGCATAGAGATATGTGAAAATTAGTGTATAGACCCGTACACCTAAATCGAGAGATCTGCGCGTAACCGTGATATTACCTGCCTTCCAGACCACATAATTGTAAGTTGTTGGCTGTGGCAACCTTAGAGTCAGAGGTGGAGCGGTCAGCGCTTTCTCGGTGGTTACATTTACTTCAGGAATAGGGCGGCGCGGCTGAATAGTTGCATTAAAACCATCAGGCGAAATTGTCGCGATCGCTAAAGTCATAAATCCTAGTAACAATAAAATCCCCATTTGTTGTTTCCAAACTCGCATGGGAATCTGTGAGGCAAGCGTCAACACGATTAGTAAAACTGAGATCGCTACACGCCAAGCCCCATTAGCTTGAATAGGTGACAACAAAAAAGTGAGTAAGCCAAACAACTTAATGCGCGGATCGAGGCGATGTAGCCATGTGATCGGCTGCTCGAGATAAAGTCCGATGGGAAGCGATCGCAGTATATCCACTATGTTCTGATATTTTTCGGGGATTTCGTTCTTACAATTTACAATATAGCAATAAGCGAGATGGTATTTTGTGCTGCCACTTCTTAAAAAACACTTTATTGATCGTTATGATTGTATGACTATTGACGCCGAACAATTATTAGAACTTGCCCTCAAATCTGGAGTCGAAGCTGCGGAAGTGTACGCTTCAAGCTCAGTTTCACGTCCTGTTTTTTTTGAAGCAAATAGACTCAAACAGCTAGAGAGTATTGATTCTGAAGGAGTGGGTTTACGTATTTGGAGAGAGGGTCGTGTTGGTTTAGCGATCGCCTATGGTGCGGTTGAACCAAAAGATTTGGTAGAGCAAGCGATCGCGCTAAGTGCTTTGAATGAACCTGAAGAGATTCTATTACGCGACTCGACTATTGCTGACTATCCCAAACTTTACGGGCAAGAAGTCAGCGTTGAGCAGATGATTAATTGGGGAAAATCGGCGATCGCCCAAGTGCGAACGCATTATCCTGACGCGATTTGTGGCGCTGAGTGGGATTGTGGTCGCGAGACGGTGCGGATTATCAATAGCAAAGGTTTGGACTGTGGCTATAGTGATATTACGGTTGATGGCTCTCTGAGTGCGGAGTTGACGCGAGGGGATGATTTTCTAAATGTTTGGTATGGTCAATCCGAGCGCGGTGATTTGCCGCCTGAAGCGATCGCGCAAAAAGTATTGCAGTATTTAGATTGGGCTAAGAAAAATACACCTGCGCCTAAGGGTAAAAAAGTACCCGTAATTTTCACGGCAAAGGCTGCCGATTTATTGTGGGGCGTAGTCGCGATCGCGATGAGTGGACGACAGGTACAGCAAAAGGCTACGCCTTGGTTGGACAAAATTGGACAGCCAGTAATTTCTGATATTTTCAGCGTTAGTCAACATCCTAATTTCGGTGTTTATAGCTCTCCTTTTGATGATGAAGGCACACCTACGCAGGAAATTACTTGGATTGAGCGCGGTATTTTACAAAGTTTTTATGGCGATGTGCGGACTTGCAGAGAATTGGGGATCGCGGCGACAGGTAATGGCTTTCGCGGAGATTTGGGGAATTATCCTAGTCCTGGTTTATTTAATCTCGCGATCGCGGCTAGTCAAATCATTCAAGGCGATATTCTAGAACTTGCAGCAACTTTAAAAAATGGATTGATTGTCGATCAGGTTTTAGGTGATGACACAGATTTATCTGGTGATTTTTCGATCAATGTCGATTTAGGTTATCGAGTCAAAAATGGCGAAATCATCGGACGTGTCAAAGACACGATGCTGTCAGGAAATGTATATACTGCGCTCAATAAGGTCACTGCTGTAGGTAGCGATCGGCAGTGGCATGGCTCTTTATATGTCCCTGCGATGATCGTTGAGGGGTTATCAATTACAAGTCGTGACTAAAAACAAAAAGGAAAAAATAAAAAGGCGAAGTGGCCCTTCGCGACTCTTTTCCTTTTGACTGGCGATTGCTATAATGTCTGAGTTACTTGCATAATCGTAAAAAATACGTAAAAGTAACTTCTGGGGCTGTGGCTCAGTTGGATAGAGCAAGCGCCTCCTAAGCGCTAGGTCATCGGTTCGATCCCGATCAGTCCCGTTTTTTGAAAAGTATACATTTCAAGAGTAGCAAGTG
>Ga0105048_10002669_pt1 | contig 29057 bp, 27 predicted proteins | sample MAT05_FD_78382 | JGI IMG/M metagenome (GOLD analysis project Ga0105048, IMG submission 78382) | Freshwater microbial communities from Lake Fryxell liftoff mats and glacier meltwater in Antarctica - MAT-05 | ecosystem: Environmental > Aquatic > Freshwater > Ice > Liftoff microbial mat | place... | reverse complement strand
GACAGTACATTTTAAAAGCAGAATTGAATGGAGAAATTTCTGTTCAAAAAGTGCAACTGATTAAGTAAATCAAACTCTTAAATACTAAAAAAGCCACTCTGATTCAGGGTGGCTTTTTTGTTGGCCATTTTTACAGCTTTTATAATTTTATAAGATGCAGATTTTACGAGAAATATATAAATTAAGCAAGTTTACCAAATATACATTGCTGATTTTAGGTGAGGATATCAGGAAATAGTAGTCTTTGTAATATTAGTCAAGAAGCAATCGCAACTTTAAGAACTTTGCATTTTATTATATCCAATTAAATTTTTACAGGATTTTATGTGGCTTGTTTGTCAAAAAATTAAATTTGCAGCATGTTAAAATTTCTGGCCGGTTTGGTCATTTGGCGAATTCTGAAAAAAGCAATTGCTTATTTTTTAGCCATTACTTTGCTTTCGGTCATTATTTTTAAGTGGGTCCCCGTTCCTATTACGCCTTTAATGGTAATTCGTTGTATTGAACAAATACAAGAAGACAAAGAGTTGAGGTTGTCAAAAGATTGGGAGTCGCTCAAAAATATTTCCAATAAACTTCAGTTGGCAGTGGTTTGCACCGAAGATCAAAACTACCTTGTGCACAATGGTTTCGATTTTAGCGCTATTCAAAAAGCCATGAAAGAAAATAAATGGAAAAAGCGCAAACGGGGAGCAAGTACTATTAGTCAGCAAACAGCAAAAAATCTTTTTCTTTGGACGGGCCACAGTTGGATACGCAAAGGTTTAGAAGTGTATTTTACCTTTTTAATAGAGGTGTTTTGGAGCAAGGAACGCATTATGGAAGTGTATCTTAACATTATTGAAATGGGCAATGGAATTTATGGAGCAGAAGCGGCATCCCGAATTTATTTCAATAAATCGGCAGCAAATTTAAGCAATCAGCAAGCAGCAGCAATCGCTGTGATACTGCCTAATCCTCGCAAGTTTAGTGCCACCAAACCAACCGCTTACACTTTAAGACGCCAAAAATTTGCCCTAAAGCAAATGCGTTATTGGGGTGGACACTTAGACTATAAAAAATCTGTCAACTTAAAAGAAGACCTGGAATAGTTTACGACAGAAAATGATAATTCTTAGGGTTACTTCCCTTGGTGAAACTTAATTCGCGAAACGCCGTGATGAATTAAAGCGAATAACTCGCTCAATTAAGAAGTCCTAATACTAAATTATATTCCTAATTCTACTTTGTTTCTTTTCTGGCTCCTTACACAATTTCAGAATGAGGATGAAATTAACCCGAAATTCGCGATAGAAATTGCAGATTTAATTACGAATTGATAATAATTTGACTAGTAATTTATGTTCATTTTTACAGGTCTGCTCGAATGCCTTTTTAAGAATTGGTGCAAATATAAAACCTTGTCAGGCATTTCTAAATCGGTATTAAACACAACTTTTAAAATACCGACCTAGTAGTCAAATAGTTTTTACAAAAAACTATATCGAATACATGAACTTTGTAAATCAAGTAGTTGAATCCTATAAATCTTCCATCGATTAATTTAGGATTAACGGGGATCAAAATTATTTGGAAAGTTTTTGAATTTAATTCGACAACAAATTGTTACTGAACAAAAATTTAAGAACAAATGTGTATTGCAGCAAAAATTGAATACTATTAGTCGATTAAATAAAAATTTTTCTATGGAAGGTTTATTTTTTTAGGTTAAAAATTGAGGGTTTTAATTAAAAAACTAATAGGATTAATCTCTTGATTATTTGATAAATTCATTTAAGCATCAAAAAACAAAATCACGTTGGTGTATTCTTGATTTTCATGTAAGTTTGCCACACTTTTTAAAACACATGCATTTGCCTTCCGATTATTTGCCAATACTTATTCAAGCTGCCGTTGCCATTGGCTTTATACTTTTGGTATTAGTCTCAACGCACTTGCTAGGTCCTTCGAGAAAAACGAAAAACAAAGACGCTAATTTTGAGTGCGGAATTCCTGAACAAGGAAACGCCCGTATTCCGTTTTCAGTTAAGTATTTTATGACGGCCATACTTTTTGTATTGTTTGATGTAGAAATTATTTTCTTTTATCCTTATGCCGTAAACTTTAAAGACTTGCAAGTTCAAGGATTTATGGCACTGTTGATGTTTGTAGGCTTTTTTATGGTTGGTTTTATTTACGTGTTAAAAAAAGGGGCCCTTGAATGGGATAAATAATATGGAAGACGTTCAGATTGTACAAAAACCACAAGGTATCGAAGGAGAAGGCTTTTTTGCCACTAAACTTGGGGACGTAATAGGATTAGCCAGAGCTAATTCATTATGGCCATTGCCTTTTGCTACCTCTTGTTGCGGAATTGAATTTATGGCTACCATGGGAGCTAATTATGATTTGGCTCGTTTTGGGATGGAGCGAATGAGTTTTTCGCCACGACAAGCTGATTTATTAATGGTTATGGGCACCATCGCCAAAAAAATGGGTCCGATTTTACGCCAAGTTTATGAGCAAATGACGGAGCCCAAATGGGTAATTGCCGTTGGTGCTTGTGCTAGCAGTGGCGGAATTTTTGATTCTTACAGCGTGTTGCAAGGTATTGATAAGGTAATTCCGGTAGATGTTTATGTACCGGGCTGCCCTCCTCGTCCTGAACAAATTATTGATGGTATAATGAAAATACAGGATTTGGTTAAAGACGAAAGTTTGCGTCGCCGTTATACCCAAGAATATAAAACCTTATTAGAATCTTATAAGATTTCTTAAAGCCTGTGGACAAAGAATCATTACTAAACGCAATTGAATCGCAATTTCCGGGACTTATCAGCAATCCTGCCGAACCGCATGGAATGTTGACACTCGAAATACCGGTAAATCAGTTAATACCGCTTGTTCAATTTTTAAAAAACGACGAACGAGCTAACTTTGTTTTTCTAACCGATTTATGCGGTGTACATTACCCTTCTAAAGCCGAAAAGGAATTTGCAGTGGTTTATCATCTGCATAACTTGGAAGCCAATTATCGACTGCGTTTGAAAGTATTTGTTGGTCGTGAAAATTTAGATGTTCCCACTTTAAGTGATATTTATTCTGCTGCGAATTGGATGGAACGCGAAACGTTTGATTTTTATGGAATTAACTTTACCGGTCACCCAAACTTAACTCGTATTTTAAATATGGATGATATGACCTATCACCCAATGCGCAAAGAATACCCCATGGAAGACGCTACCAGAACTGATAAAGACGATCGTTTCTTTGGAAGAGATGGACATGAAGGAGTTACCTTTGATCAAAATAAACAGATTGCAAAACAAAACGGGTAAGCCATGAATACAACACCACAAATCTTTGCAAACGATAGTATTGATGGCGAGTTAGCCACTTTAAATCTCGGGCCAACCCATCCGGCCACACATGGTATTTTTCAAAACGTTTTGAAGATGGATGGCGAGCGAATTATTTCTGCAGAACAAACTGTAGGATATATTCACCGCGCTTTTGAAAAAATCGCGGAACGCAGACCTTATAATCAAATTACTCCGCTAACCGATCGTCTCAACTATTGTTCCTCGCCAATCAATAATTTGGGTTGGGATATGACCGTAGAAAAACTCATTGGTATTGAAGTACCTAAACGGGTTGATTACATGCGAGTAATCATTATGGAATTGGCTCGTATTTCAGACCATTTGGTTTGTAACAGTGTAATAGGAGTAGATACAGGGGCTTTAACAGGCTTTACCTATATGTTTCAAGAACGCGAACTTATTTACGATATTTTTGAAGGCGTATGTGGAGCTCGTTTAACAACTAATATTGGCAGAATAGGCGGTTTTGAGCGGGATTTTAGCGCAGATGTTTTCAAACGAATTCAAACTTTTTTGAAAGAATTTCCAAAACGATTTAATGAGTTTGGAAATTTACTCAGTCGTAACCGTATCTTTATGGATCGTGTAATAGGAGCTGGTCCAATTAGTGGAGATAGAGCCTTGAACTATGGTTTTACTGGTCCTAACCTGCGCGCAGCCGGTGTTGATTATGACGTTCGAGTGATGAATCCATATTCATCATACCAAGATTTTGATTTTTTGGTTCCTGTTGGAGAGGGCGGTGATACGTTCGATCGTTTTATGGTTCGACAGGAAGAAATAAATCAAAGCCTTTCTATCATTCGTCAGGCTTTGGATAAAATGCCGGCAGGAGATTATCACGCCGATGTTCCTGAATTTTATTTACCACCCAAAAAGGATGTTTATCAAAGTATGGAAGCTTTAATTTATCATTTTAAAATAATTATGGGTGAAATGAAGATACCTGAAGGAGAGGTCTATTTTTCGGTAGAAGGTGGAAACGGCGAATTGGGGTATTATTTAATCAGCGACGGAGGAAGAACTCCTTACCGCTTGCATTTCAGAAGACCTTGTTTTATTTATTATCAAGCCTATCCCGAAATGATTAAAGGGTCGTTGTTAAGTGACGCAATCCTTACCATGAGTAGCATGAATGTAATAGCAGGAGAATTAGACGCATAATATGGAAATAGCGCAAAATACAATTCAGTTTAATGCTGAAACCCTACAAGAAATTGACCGAATTATAAAACAATTTCCCGAAGGAAAACAAAAATCCGCCATATTGCGGGTTTTGCATATTGCCGAGGCTGAATTTGGCAATTGGTTAAGCTCTGAGGCCATGGATTATGTTGCACGTTTGCTTCATATTCAGCCAATTGAAGTTTACGAAGTGGCTTCGTTTTACAGTATGTATAACCTTAATCCGGTAGGAAAGGTGGTTTTGGAAGTTTGTTATACCGGACCATGTTGTTTGGTAGGAGCCGAAAAAATATTAAGACATATTGAAAATTCTCTCAATATTAAGCCCGGGGAAACAACCACCGATGGTATGTTTACTTTAAAAACGGTTGAATGTTTGGGAGCATGTGGTTATGCACCTATGCTTCAGGTAGATGAAACTTACTACGAACATTTAACAGAAGAAAAAGTTGATGCCTTACTTCAAGATTTTAGAAACAAAAACATTTAAAAATGAAACAAATAAATAGTTTAAAAATTATTTTTGGATTAGCATTGATGTTTTCAGTGGCATTTGCTAATGCACATGGAGCTCCAACAATCGTTTTAGATACAACCAATCTTTCATTACAAATAAATGGAAAAGTGGTTGATAAGACCAAAATACAAGATATACTTATGGCCATTCATCACGATTCGCGAAAAATCGAGAAACCGAACAAGGTTATTTATGTATTTGACGATTTTGGCTTTACCATTGAAGAGGATTCTAAGGGAATTGCTTTTAAATTGTTTTACGCAGTGAGTGAAAAGGAATCAGATCCAAAGGCTTCTTTTGCCGGTAAGTTTAGTATCAATACCTTGGAAATAGTGCCTGCTGTAAGCCTCGAAACGATACTAAAACAAGTACCAAAAACAGAAAAAACCTTGTCGATGCCTAACATGCTTATGGTTATGGGTAAGTCGTTGATTGTTTCAGTTGAGAGTAATAAAGGCATTATTAAGGAATTTGATTTCGGTTTTATAAAAAATTAAATGGGCCAAAAATTACTTTTAGACAAAATACACGTTGAGAATATTCTTACTTACGATGTTTATCGCAAACAAGGAGGTTATGAAGCCGTTGAAAAGGCATTCAAGAGCATGTCTCCTGAGGCAGTGCTTGAAGAAGTGAAAAAATCGGGATTGAGAGGACGTGGTGGTGCCGGATTTCCTACAGGTATGAAATGGAGTTTCATTGCAAAGCCTGATGGGGTGCCGCGTTATTTACTTTGTAATGCCGATGAGTCGGAGCCAGGAACATTTAAAGACCGTTTTTTGATGGAGAAACTACCTCACTTGTTAATAGAAGGCATGATTCTTTCTAGCTTTGCCTTAGGCTGTAATACAGCATATATTTACATCCGCGGAGAATTTATGTGGGTTTTGCGTATAGTGGAAAAAGCTATTGCTGAAGCCTATGCCAAAGGATGGTTGGGGAAAAATATAAAAGGAAGTGGTTTCGATTTAGATCTTTATGTAACTCCGGGAGCCGGTGCATATATTTGTGGTGAGGAAACTGCTTTAATAGAATCTTTAGAAGGAAAACGTGGCAATCCTAGAATTAAGCCACCTTTTCCTGCAATTAAAGGACTATGGCAAAGTCCAACGGTGGTAAATAACGTTGAAACGCTTGCCACAGTTGTTTCCATCATTGCCATGGGAGGCGAAGCTTATGCTGCGATTGGAGTTGGAAGAAGTACAGGTACCAAATTGATTTCTGCTTGCGGAAATATAAGCAAACCGGGGGTTTATGAAATTGAACTTGGGGTTTCGGTGGAAGAATTTTTATATTCGGATGAATATTGCGGAGGTATTAAAGATGGAAAACGTTTGAAGGCTTGCGTACCGGGAGGTTCTTCTGTTCCTATTTTACCCCATTATTTAATTACCAAAACAGCCGCTGGAGAGCAACGTCTTATGACTTACGAATCCTTATCAGATGGAGGTTTTGCAACTGGAAGTATGTTGGGCTCCGGAGGATTTATCGTTTTTGACGAAGATGCATGTATTGTGCGCAATACCTGGAACTTTACACGCTTTTATCATCACGAAAGTTGCGGTCAATGCAGTCCATGTCGTGAAGGAACCGGTTGGATGGAAAAAGTATTACACCGAATTGAAAACGGCCATGGCCATACTCAGGATATTGATTTATTATGGGATATTCAGCGCCGAATCGAAGGTAACACAATTTGTCCTTTGGGTGATGCAGCTGCTTGGCCAGTGGCTTCTGCCATCCGACATTTCAGAGAAGAGTTTGAATGGCATATCAAAGAGCCTGTAAAGTGTTTAGAAAGAAATTATGGTTTGATAAACGAGCCAGTATTAGCAATTTAAAGTTATGCCAAAAGTAACCATAGACGGAATAACCATAGAAGTAGAGGAAGGAACTACCATACTTAACGCAGCGCGAAAAATTGGCGGAGATGTTGTTCCTCCAGCCATGTGTTATTACACTAAATTAAAAGGAAGCGGAGGGAAATGCCGTACCTGTTTGGTGGAAGTTACCAAAGGGTCGGAAAAAGATCCAAGACCAATGCCAAAATTGGTTGCTAGTTGCTCTACACCCATCATGGATGGCATGGAGGTTGCAAATAAAACAAGTGCTAAAACAATGGATGGTCGAAAAGGTGTCGTTGAGTTTTTACTCATAAACCATCCTTTAGATTGTCCTATTTGTGACCAAGCCGGAGAATGCGACTTGCAAAATTTGGCTTACGAGCACGGCGCATCTGGAACCCGTTATGAAGAAGATCGTCGTAAGTTTGAAAAGATTGACATCGGCCCAAATATTCAATTGCACATGACGCGTTGTATCCTTTGCTATCGTTGTGTTTATGTAGCGGATCAGCTTACCGATAATCGAGTGCATGGCGTTTTAAAACGTGGTGATGCTTCAGAAATAGGTACCTATATTCAAAATTCAATTGAAAATGAATTTAGTGGTAATGTTATTGATGTTTGCCCGGTTGGAGCTTTAACCGATAAAACGTTTCGCTTTAAAAGCCGAGTTTGGTTTTTAAACCCTATGAATGCACATCGCAATTGTGATAAATGCAGTGGTAAAGCGGTTGCTTGGATGTTTGGTGATGAAATTTATAGAATCACAGGGCGCAAAGATCAATTTGGTGAAGTTGATGAGTTTATATGTAATACTTGTCGTTTTGATTCCAAAGATTTGTCTAAATGGACCATTGAAGGTCCACGTCACATTGAGCGAGGTTCCGTCATCGGACAAGGTCATTATGAAGAAATAGCTGAAATACCCGAGTCAGTTTACGCTTTAAATTCATCCATTCAGGGAACTGCTATTATTAGTTCTCCAACAAATTCAATTAATATAGATAACTAAATGAGTACCCTTTTAATCATAAAAATTGTCATCATTCTCATAATTTTTACCATTACACTAGTAATTGCAATGTATTCCACCTACATGGAACGCAAAGTGGCAGCTGTAATGCAAGACAGAATTGGTCCGGATAGAGCTGGACCCTGGGGGATTTTACAGCCATTAGCCGATGGAGGAAAAATGTTTTTTAAAGAAGATTTTATTCCGAAAAAATCCGAGAAATGGCTTTTTATTCTTGGCCCAGGTATAGCCATGTTTACAGCGTGTATGACCGGAGCAGTTATCCCTTGGGGAGGAACAGTTACGATGTTTGGAGAAACATTTAGTTTACAAATTGCAGATATTGATATTGGAATTTTGTACATATTAGCTTTTGTGTCTATTGGAGTTTATGGAATAATGATAGGAGGTTGGGCTTCTAATAATAAGTATTCACTTTATGGAGCCGTAAGGGCAAGCTCACAAATGATTAGTTATGAGTTGGCTATGGGTTTAGCTATTCTAGCAGTAGTTATGTCAACCGGATCATTAAGTTTAAAAGATATTGTTGAGTCACAATCCGGAGGGCATTGGAACGTAATTTACCAGCCTTTGGCATTTTTGCTTTTTATCGTATGTGCTTTTGCCGAATGCAATCGTGCACCTTTTGATTTGGCAGAATGTGAAACCGAGTTAATCGGAGGATATCATACTGAATATAGTAGCATGAAATTAGGGTTCTTTCTTTTTGCTGAATATATCAATATGTTTATTTCTGCTGCAGTAATTTCGGTTCTGTTTTTTGGCGGATATAATTTTCCATTCATGCATGAATTAGGACTAAGTAGCAATGCAATAACATTTATTGGTGTTGGTGTGTTTTTCGCGAAAATCATATTCTTTATCTTCTTTTTTATGTGGGTTCGTTGGACTTTACCTCGTTTCCGCTATGATCAATTGATGCATTTAGGATGGAAATCATTAATTCCATTGGCAATTATTAATTTGATAATAACCGGAGCTTGGCTAATTTTTAAGGACGATCCATCAGCTACTTGGTCCATTTTGAAAGACAGTTTTTAAACACTAAAATTGCAGCCTTATATGAAACCCCTAACTAACAGGAGCAAAGCCGTATCAAATAAGAAGATGACCTTTTTAGAGAGGATTTACCTGCCTGCGATTATCGGAGGGATGTGGATCACCTTTAAGCATATTTTTAGGAAAAAAGCCACCGTAAAATATCCAGATCAAGAACGCCCAAGATCTGATGTATATCGTGGAAAACATGTTTTAAAACGCGATGATAAAGGTGCCGAACGCTGCACTGCATGCGGATTATGCGCAGTAGCTTGTCCAGCCGAAGCTATTACAATGGTTTCTGCTGAGCGCCAAATAGGTGAGGAGAATCTTTATCGTGAAGAAAAATATGCCGCCGTTTATGAAATTAATATGTTGCGTTGCATCTTTTGCGGTCTATGTGAAGAGGCTTGTCCGAAAGAGGCAATCTTTTTAACTCCAGAATTGGTAATATCTAATTACGAAAGAGAAAGTTTTATTTACGGCAAGGATAAGTTGGTTGAATCAATGGATAACCGTATTGATGTATCAAAACGTCAAGAACCTTTGGTTATTAGCAAAAAGTTTAATGGTTAAATTATATAAAACAAAATTTTAAAGATCAATGGAATACCTATTTTATATTTTGAGCGGGTTTACCATTCTGAGTGCTATCCTTATGATTTCCGCTAGAAATCCAGTACACAGCGTGTTATACTTAATTGTAACCTTCTTTTTAATTTCAGGACAATATTTAATGATGAACGCACAATTTTTGTTCATCGTAAATTTAATTGTTTATGCAGGAGCCATTATGGTTCTATTTCTGTTTGTGTTAATGCTCCTTAATTTAAATAGGGAAACAGAACCTCAAAAATCGATGAAAGCCAAATTAGCCGGTGTAATTTCGGCTGGTTTACTACTTATTACACTTTTAGGTGCTCTGATTCAAGGGCAGACTTATCGTGGGAGTCTGCATATTACGGATGTTGGATTGGTTAAAAATTTAGGAATGGCACTTTTTACCAAATTTGTTGTTCCATTTGAAGTAAGTTCAATTTTATTTTTGTCGGCTATGGTCGGAGCTATTTTAGTTGGAATGCGAAAAAAAGAAGATAAGGAGGTAGTCAGTGAGTAATGCTTTACCCCCACTAGAACATTACATTTGGTTAAGTTCTATCCTCTTCTGTATAGGGGTTGCCGGTGTTTTGATAAGACGAAACGGAATCGTATTGCTGATGTGTGTTGAATTGATGTTAAATGCCGTCAATTTATTATTCACAGCTTTTTCAACTCATTTTCAGGATGCTTCAGGTCAAATATTTGTGTTTTTTGTTATGGTAGTTGCCGCTGCAGAAGTTGCTGTTGGGCTTGCGATTTTAGTGATGATATATCGAAATACGAAATCGGTAGATATTAGTTTATTGGATAATTTAAAACATTAAGAAGCAGATGGAAATTTATATAGCTATTGCACTTCTTTCACCAGTTATAGGTTTTGCGCTTTCCGGATTATTAGGAAGATCTTTACCTAAAAATATTATTGGAATATTGGCTTCAACCAGTGTTTTGATCAGTTTTATTTGCTCATTACTCTTGTTTAATTATTTATATCAGAATGGTGCACCAATTAAGTTTACCTTTTTTAATTGGATGGCTGTTGGAAATATTAGCATTGATTTTAGTTTCTTGGCCGACCGTCTTTCGGTTTGGATGATGATGATAATAACCGGAGTTGGTTTCTTGATTCATATTTACTCCATCGGTTATATGCACAATGATGAAGGCTTTTATAAGTTTTTCGCTTATTTAAATCTATTCATTTTCGCTATGTTGACGCTAGTTTTAGGTGCCAATTATGTAATTATGTTTTTTGGCTGGGAAGGCGTTGGATTGTGTTCCTATTTACTTATCGGATTCTGGTATTCCAATAAGCAATATGGTTATGCTGCCCGCAAAGCATTTATCATGAACCGCATTGGGGATTTAGGCCTGCTATTAGGGATTTTTATGCTTTTCAATGTTTTTGGAACCACCGATTATCAAACGGTTTTTGCTTCGGCTGCTTCAGCTAATGCTACAACCATTGAAATAATTTGCTTACTGTTATTTGTAGGTGCCATAGGAAAAAGTGCTCAAATACCTTTATTTACTTGGTTGCCGGATGCTATGGCAGGTCCTACACCGGTTTCAGCGTTAATTCACGCAGCTACGATGGTAACCGCCGGTATTTATTTAGTTGCCAGATCTTCGGTATTCTTTGTAAATTCAGAAATGGCTTCAAATCTGGTATTAATGGTTGGTTTAGCTACCGCCGTAATTGCTGGAACTATTGGTTTAAAACAAAACGATATTAAAAAGGTACTCGCATATTCTACTGTAAGCCAATTGGGCTATATGTTTGTGGCACTGGGAGTTGGGGCATACTCAACAGCTCTTTTTCATGTAACAACTCATGCGTTTTTTAAAGCGCTCTTGTTTTTAGGTTCAGGAAGTGTGATTCATGCCATGGGAGGTGAACAGGATATTCGTAAAATGGGCGGTTTGAGTAAAAAACTAACAATTACTCATTTCACATTCTTATTAGGCACACTGGCTATTGCAGGAGTTCCTCCATTGGCAGGTTTCTTTAGCAAGGACGAAATTCTTGCAAAAGCCTTTTACGGCAACGGTATCATCGTTTTTGTTCTTTTGGCACTTACCTCGGTGGTGACGGCAGTTTATATGTTTCGCTTATACTTTTTGACTTTTCATGGTGAATTTAGAGGAACCGAAGAACAAAAGCATCATTTGCATGAAAGCCCTTCAAGTATGACAGTTCCATTGATAATTTTAGCGGTTTTATCATGTAGCGGTGGCATATTAGGCTTGTCATCCTTATTCTCTCATCATCATTTCATCAACGATTTTTTTGTAAAAACACTCCTAAATAAACCGATAGAAGAGCCCTCTCATTTCTTTGAATGGCTGGTACTTGGCGTTTCAGTTGTTTTATTAGCAATTATTATTTTGGTAACCCGTAAGTTTTATACATCCAATTCAAATATTCCGGTTGCGGCTGAGGATGAAACAGGAATTGGGAAAGTGTTAAGTAAAAAATATTATTTTGATGAAATCTATCAAGCTTTCGTTCAGAAGCCAATTGAATGGATTTCAGAATTTACCTATTCGATTATTGACCGCAAAATAATTGATGGGATCGTAAACACAACAGGCAATGGTATTTCCTTTTGCGGTAATTACCTCCGGAAAATTCAGTCGGGCAATATTGAGTATTATTTACTAGCCATGGTTATTGGCGTGGTTTCATTTTTGGTTATTTATCAATTGGTTTAAATATTTTGGCACTTCTATTAATTCCATTTCTCGCATCCCTATTAGCTTTAGCTTTTAGAGACCGATTTGCCAAAATTTTTGCGCTGTCGGCATCCGTTATCCAATTAATCTACAACCTAATTATTCTAGCTGGGTTTGATTTTAAAGCAAATATATTTCAGTATTATTCGAGTTATTCTTGGTTCCAAAGTCTTGGGTTAAATTTTACATCGGGTATTGATGGTATTGCGATGGTAATGCTTTTGTTAACCAATATTGCTTCGGTACTCATTATTTTAAGTTCTTGGGATAACCATTATACAAATACTCACAAGTTTTTGTCTTTGCTACTTTTAATGCAAGGAGCTTTAAACGGTGTTTTTCTTTCCATGAACGGTTTAATGTTTTACGTTTTTTGGGAACTTGCACTTATACCAATTTACTTTATTGTTGGTATTTGGGGTGGTGAAAATCGAATTAAAATAACATTTAAGTTTTTTATTTATACATTTCTTGGCAGTTTGCTTATGCTTTTAGCCTTGATTTTCGTCTATCTTCATACCCCGGGAGAACATTCATTTGAATGGCATCAAATGCTCAAAGCTCAAATGACCACTTTTGAATCGGCAATAGTTTTATGGGCGTTTTTTATAGCATTTGCGATTAAAATGCCTGTTTTCCCTTTTCATACTTGGCAACCGGATACTTATACTGTTGCACCCGCTCAAGGCACAATGTTGTTATCTGGTATTATGCTCAAAATGGGTATTTTTGGAATGATACGCTGGATGTGGCCATTGGTTAAAAATGTGTGTGGATGCAATTACAATGTGTTTATTATTCTTGCAGTTATTGGTATTGTTTATGCGGCTGTTATAGCAATTAGACAAAACGATATTAAACGCGTGATTGCTTGGTCGTCCATAAGCCATGTTGGTTTAATAGCTGCCGGTGTAATGACTTGGAATAAGGAAGGACTTCAAGGTGGCATTTTGCAAATGTTTAACCATGGAATAAATATCATAGGCCTGTTTTTTGTTGCCGAAATAATTGAGCGACGACTTAAAACCCGTGATTTAAATCAAATGGGTGGTTTAGCAAAACACGGAAAAGGATTTGCATTCTTGTTTATGGTAATTATGCTTGGAAGTGTTGCTGTACCTTTAACCAATGGATTTACGGGAGAATTTTTGTTGCTCAATGCCACCTTCAATTATCATGCAGTTTTAGGACTTGTTTCCGCATTAACCATTATCTTTTGTGCTGTTTACATGTTAAGAGTTTATCAGCTTTCGATGTTTGGTCCTGAACAAGAAAATGGAATCCGAATAGGAAAACTTACTTGGTCGGAGTATATTACGCTAGGTATAATCGTGATTCTAATTCTTGTGGTTGGTGTGTTTCCAAACCTTATTTTACAGATTTCAGAAACTTCTGTCAATACTTTAATTTCACTTGTCGGAGGCAATTCAATTCAATGAAAACCTTAGTTCTTTTATTTATTTCTGGAATATTTTCCCTTTTTGGCGGCATTTTTGGCTTGCGAAAAATATTACCGGCTTTTGCAGTTGTTGCTTTAGCAACAGCTTTGGGATACTTAATTTTCGATAGCTATTATGGTCCGGAGAATTTAGATAACATGTTAGTTTTCGACAGCTATTCAACCCTATTTATAGGTATTGCCATTGGAAGCACATTGCTTATTTCTATTGGCGCTGCTAAAGGATTTAGCTATAACGAAGATAGTTTAGGTGATTTAATCGGTCTTATGTTTTTTGTTCTATGCGGCGTTGTTTGCATGGTAAGTTTCAATAATATGGTAATGTTGTTTCTAGGTGTTGAGATAGTGTCTATTCCTTTATATGTGATGGCAGGCAGTAACCGAAGAAACGCCGGTTCCAATGAGGCGGCTTTAAAGTATTTTATTATGGGTGCTTTTGCAACAGGATTCTTGTTGTTTGGAATGGCATTAATTTACGGAGCAACACAAAATTTTGATTTAGATCTAATACGCAGTGTTTCACCAACCGCCCTTCATAATTCGCCGGCTATGGTTAATATTGGCCTGCTATTCATTACCATCGCGTTTGCCTTCAAATTAGGAGCTGTTCCTTTTCATTATTGGAGTCCTGATGTTTATCAAGGAAGCCCAACGCTTGTAACTGCATTTATGGCAACGGTTGTTAAAACAGCCGGTCTAGGTGCATTTCTTAAATTTATTATTTACCTCACGCCCATGCTTAGCAGCGATTGGTATTTAATACTGTCCATTATTTCGGCAGTTACCATGTTGTTCGCTAATATCGTCGCAATTAAGCAAGATGATTTTAAACGCATGATGGCTTATAGCAGTATATCCCATGTTGGTTATGTGTTAATGGCCTTGTTAAGTTTAAATCAGCAAACAACTTCGGTGGTAACATTTTATTTAATTACCTACTCTTTGGCAAGTATTGGTATTTTTGCTTCCTTGCTAATATTAAATCCTGATCATAACAAAACCAATAGCTTTTCTGTTTTTAAAGGTCTTGGAAGAAAAAAACCGATTCTAGCTTTTGTGCTTAGTTTGTGTTTGCTTTCGCTTTCAGGAATCCCACCACTACCTGGTTTTTTTGCAAAATATTCGATTTTTCAACAAGCTATTTCCGAGAATTTATGGCTAGTAATTGTGGCAATTTGTAGCTCAGCAATTAGTATTTATTATTATTTTAGAGCCATTACAGCTATGTATTTTGCCCATACCGTTGAAGACACTGATTTAGAACCTAAGGATCCTAATTATTCCGGTTATATCGTTGTAGCTCTTGCCGCTATTGGTCTTATTATTTTGGGCATATTCCCGAGTATCTTTTTTTAACTTACACCAAATTTGACTTACTGAGGATTTTCTTATCAGTTAGATCAAATTATATTTGCGCAATTAAGTTCTATAATATGTTCAAATCTAGATTAATTGCCATACTTTTAGTTTTATTTAACTTTAATGCCTTTTCGCAATCGTGGAATAGGTTGGCAAAATCTCCAAATGCCGGCTTGAATGATATCATATTTCTAAACAAAGCAAAAGGATTTGTACTAAGTGAAGATAGAGTTTTGTTAACAACCGATTCAGGCAAAAGTTGGTCACAAGTTTTATCTACCTATTCTGGTTTTTCAAGGATTAAATTTATGGATAATAAGATTGGTTTTATTATTGGAAAAAATGATTTAGTTCTCAAAACAGTCGATGGAGGCAACAATTGGTCGCTCAAACAAACCGGAAATTCAAAAGCTGATTTTACAAGTACTTATTTGATAAATAAAGATACCGTATTTGTTTTAGGTGCAGAGGATGCGGATAAATCACTTTATTCAAGTTATATAAATTACACTTACAATGGTGGTGATAACTGGTTTCGCAAAGCTTTAAATACTTTACAAGATATTCCGGGGTTCGTGATGTGGAATAAGAATTCTGGAGTTGCAGGAACACGTGATAGTGGAGTCTTTTCTACTCAGAACGGATTTCAGTCTTATTCAGTTAATTTGAAAGCAGGTATTACTCTCTCTGATATTTCGGTAGTTCGTGATTCCATAGTTTTATTAATTGGAACCGGGGGTGTTATTTCAAGAAGTATAGATTCTGGAAAAACCTTTACAGCAATTTCTTCTCCAGTTACTGAAAATCTAAATCGTATTCATTTTTGCAATGATAGTGTGGGAATGGCTTGTGGAAATAACGGCACCATCATTTTAACTAAAGATGCTGGCAAAACTTGGTCAAAAATGTCTATTGGTACAACACAAGATTTTACAGGAATTTATGTTTTAAATCCTTATTTGGCTTGGGCTATTACCTTTTCAACCCAAGGAGATAGTATTGATATTTTTAAGTTTGAAGATAAAAGTTGTATCAGCAGTTTTATTAGGGTACCTCGAGATACTGTAATTTGTAATAAGTATGAATATAAAACTAATTTTGAAGTAAAGGGATTGAACAAACCCTCTTGGGTAGTGAACGATTTCCTTACTAATTTGTACTATATTAACGATTCAACAGCTCATATAAAAACCTTGCACGAAGGCAAATTTATAATATCTTTTGAATTGAAAAGTTGTGAAAATACTTTGTATGATACGGCTACTGTGTTTTTTTGGCGAAACCCTACAATTTCCGTTTATGACTCCTTGTACTGTGGTCAAGTTGATGATATTATTTCGTTTAGCTGTTTCGCTTGCTCCTATTTATGGAATGATATCGATAATTCCAATAGATTTAAACCGACAAGCCCAGGCACCTATTGGGTGAAAGCTACTAATTTATGCGGTTCTATTTCGGATACATTTAAACTTGACTATTTGCCTTATCTAACTTTGAATCTCGGAAATGACACTCTGCTGTGCAATAATGCAATACTCAATTTGAATCCATCATTTTCGTCAGGTGAATATCTTTGGAACAACATGGATACTAATTCCTTTAGAAACATAAAAGTAGCCGGTACATTTAGTCTTAATTTTAAAGATAAATGCAATAATTTAAATGATACTATAATCGTTAACTATAAAAAAACACCTACTCTGAATTTAGGAACGGACAGTGTTTATTGTTCAAGGGTGAATCATTCGTTAGATTTAGATTCGGTGTCTAAAATTTCAAAGGTGCTTTGGTGGGATAGTTCAACACTGTTTCAACGCTCCATAAACTTACCCGGCTTGTATTATGCCAATTTGATTAACGAATGCGGTTCAATTTCGGATTCAATTCTTTTGGGGATATTAGAAATTCCTAAACTTGATTTGGGATCAGATACAACCTATTGTCAAGATTTTAAACATTCTGTGAATATCAATCCAAAAGTCAATGAATATAAAATTGAATGGTGGGATACCTTGGATAGTTTGAATCGAGTAATCAGTATAGCGGGAATTTATTCAGCGCGTATTTTTAATCGCTGCGGGCAGACAAAAGATAGCTTGAAAATTGAAAGGATGAGTGTTCCAAAAGTTAATTTAGGCAAGGACACGTTTTTGCGCAAGCCATTTACATTGGTTTTAGACGCAGGTAATTCAGGCAGCAATTTCAATTGGAATACATCGGCAATAACACGAACCCTCTCAATAACAGACTATGGAGTGTTTTGGGTAAATGCCAAAAATTATTGTGGCAATAATAGCGATACCATACTGGTTTCTAAACCTTTAGAAATTAGTAAGGTAATTTTTGAGAATAAACTTAATATTTTTCCAAACCCTGTGGTTGATGGCAGATTACAAGTAGAATTACCTTCAGGAAGCTACGATTTACATATACTTAATGCTATCGGACAATTAAAGAAAAGTTTACCTTCCTGTTTTGGAAATTTTCAAATAGAAATGGAGGATTTTGAGCCAGGAACCTATTTTATCGTTGCAAAAGGTCCAAAATTATTCAGTGAAGTTATCCGAATTCAAAAGCTTTAGAGTCTAGGTATCTCTAGTCAATTTGCTTTTTTTAATGATTTTTGCTTAAAAAAAATCGAAGTTTTTAGCATGTTAATCAGGCAACAAAAAGGCCAAGAAGAAGCGTTACGTTTTCATGAGTAAAGGAAATTTATCAGTTCGCATAATAATCAATTGGATGTTGCTTGTTTTTGATATTAGTCTAGATATTTTTTAGTTAGGGCCTTCTTAAAAAGTTAAGTTTGCGTTTAATTCTACGAAGCAATGTGAAGATGTGCTTTTCGTACTTCGAGCCGATGCAAACGGAGCAGTGGATGTGCAATAAACTAACCAGCTAGATTAGAGTTATTTTTAAATTAAATGCATGGCTTTGAAAGCATCATGGCAGATAGTTGTGCTATTATGTGAAGCATACTAACCAATACTTTGTTGACTATCACACTATTGTGTTATTTTTTGCAAGCCCTATTTATATCTATTGTATTTAATAAGTAGCCCAACGCTATTTATTGAGTTTACAGTAGTAAATACCGCTATAACATAACAATAGTTCATAGGCCACAAAATTAAAATTTGACTATATATTTTGTATAATCGGTATTAGTTATCCCCAATTGAATGGCTTGTAAATAATTAACATTAACATATTTATATCCATTTACGTTTAAAGCCTAAAAGGTATCAATTATTAAAATAACATTTTAGACCCATTTTAGAAATTTTTTTACAAAATACAAATTATTTTTCGTACAACTTTTTTAAAATACGGATTTTACTTTAAAATTGCGACTTATAAGTTTTTGAGCAAAAAACTAGAACTTACTCTTGAGGAGGTGATTTGTGTAAAATTATTGTAAATTAATGGTCACAATTGCCAAAATAGTTTTGAAAGAATTTTATCTGTTAAAACGTTTACCAAAACTTTAACAGGATTATTTAATATTATTGGCCATTTGATTAAGGAAGCTTTATGATTCACTTTAATCATTATGGTCCGATATCTGATAATTAAGGAGACTCGAAAATAAAGATACTGAGAATAGATGAAGTTTAATTTGAACTGCAAGAGGAGAAAATGGATAGAAAAAAATTTGCCTTATACCTTTCGCAGCAGGAGTTTAGTTCGATCAATTATTAAATTTAAGAAGCCCTCTATACAATTTCGGCGGCTACATTAAATTAAGAGGCAAATTTAATTATGAAAGTTTTATTGCAGCCGTAAGCCCAACACCTAGTGTGTTTGACTCCAATCGAATGCGGTTTGATTTTTCAGATTCTCTACCTGCTTTTTATCTCTCTTAAAAAAGTTGCAAAGTTAGCGGCAAGCAGTAATCAACAACCAATTATCGCAGCATTAAGTCTTTGCTTGTCCCGAACTTATCAAAACCAAGAGATAAGCATCGGAGTGCCAATTCATAAACTTGTTTCTAAACATTTATGCAACATTGTGGGCATGTTTAATGGAATACTAAATTAATAGTTGATGAAACACTAAACCTAACTGAGTTTCTTTCAAACATAACATCTACCCAATCAAAAGATTATCGTCATCAACATTTTCCTGCTGCAGAACTAAACCGCCTTTTAAAAGTAAATCCTTTGGATGGCTATCTAAATCAGGCTATTTGTGCCTATGAACCATTAAATTTTGAACTGAATTTTGAGGATGATTTATAGGCTAGCATATACCGTTTATATAATGAATTTGATCAGAATCCCTTACAGTTTTGGTGGCTAGATTATTGTAAAAATTAAACCGCTCAATTATATCTCAATTTCATGCTGGAGTATTTCAATACTCTTGAAATTGAATTACTTGCTCAACGATTACTATTTATTCTTGAACAATTTGAATCACCATTTCGTAAAAGTCTAAATACTATTTCAGTTTTGTCAGAGGCTGAATTGTCTGTTGTTAAGAATTTTAATCAGGTTGATGATCTTTCTATCAGTAACTCGACTATTAATGATTTATTCGAGCAACAAGTTGTAAGCCATCCTAATGCATCTGCCTTAATTTTTGAGGACGAAATCATAACCTATCAGCAGCTTGATTCAAGTTCAAATCAATTAGCAAATTATTTAATTACCAAAGGGGTTAATCTTGAAGAGATGGTACCGATTTGTTTAGAGCGAGGTTCATATTTCATTCTTGCGATTTTAGGTATTTTAAAAGCAGGAGCTTCCTATGTGCCGATTGATCTGAGTTATCCCATGCAAAGAATTCAATTTATGTTGAAGGATACAAAAGCCAAAATGGTGGTATCTGAAACGCTTGAGTCTCAAGATTCTATTGTATACATAAATTTAAAACTCCAAAATACCGAACTTCAAAAGCAATCAACTTTAAAGCCAAAAATAAAGCTTCACCCTTCCAATCGGGCTTACGTTATCTATACATCGGGTTGTACCGGAACGCCAAAAGGGGTTGAAATTGAACATCAATCTGTTGTAAATTTAATTGAATCACAAACGGCCTATTTTAAAATAAATTCAACTGATCGGATTGTTCAATTTTCACATCCAAGTTTTGATGCTTCTGTTGAGCAAATTTTTTTAGCATTAACAAACGGAGCATCTTTAATATTATTCGAAGAAGGCCTTCGGACTCAAACGCATGAATTTGAGCAATTTCTTATAACAAAAAGGTTACCCATTTGCATGCCACTTCTGGCTTTTTAGAAAATCTTAAATTGAATAATACCTCTCACCTAAGACGGATTATCGCTGGCGGTGACTATTGCAATTTGAGTCTTGCTAAAAAGTGTGAAAAGAGTCTGGATTTTTATAATGAGTATGGGCCAACCGAGACGACGGTTAGCGCTATTGAGTATAAATTTGAAGATTTAAAACTAAATAAGACTTTGCCCATTGGTTAGGGTTTAAAAAATACCAACATTTATATTTTAAATAATTCTCAGCATATTCAACCTATCGGGGTGCTGGGCCAAATATATATTGGCGGTATTCGGGTGGCTCGTGGTTATTTGAATAATCCAACGCTTACCAACGAGAAATTCATCAAAGACCCCTTTAATTCTTATCCACAGGCTCGCTTATATCGCACAGCTGATTTAGGTCGATGGCTAAAAGACGGCAACTTAGAGTTTATCGGTCGCATCGATGATCAGGTAAAGATACGGGGTTATCGAATTGAGTTAGGAGAGATAGAAACGGTCTTGCATCAAATCGGTATGGTAAGTAAGGCTGTTGTTTTAGCCAGCAACGACTATCAGAGCAATAAGCGTTTGGTTGCATATGTTGTTTCTAACCAAAATGAAGCCTTATCAAAGAAGCCGTCATTGACTATTTAAACACAACATTTCCTGAGTATATGATACCCTCTGCTTGGGTCCAACTTGATAATTTACCCATTAACTCAAATGGAAAAGTAGATAAAAAAGCATTGCCCGAAACTAATTTAGATGATAATTCAGACAGAGAATTTGTTGCTCCAGAAAGCGAAATAGAACTTCAAATGGCCGAAATCTGGAAAGGGTTACTCAATATTGAGCAAATTACGGTTCATTACAATTTCTTTGATCTAGGTGGTCATTCCTTAATGGCACTTCTTATCATTTCCGCTATGCGTAAACAGCTTTATACCGAAATTGAAATCATCGAATTGTTAAATCATCCAAACATATTCGAACTCTCAAGAATTATTGAAGCCAATTCAGAGCTAGAATTGAATCACCAAAAAGTTGATTTATTAAGCGTATAAATTTTACTCATAGCAGATTACTTAAATAATATTTGGTTACAGTTTCTGTCAAGGCCATAATATTATAATTATCCGAAGCATGCGCCAACTCTTTTAGTTCACCTTGTTTAGTCAAGATTTTTATAGTTCCCTTCGTTGTATAGGCATCGTTTTTAACGGTTCCAGTATTTACAAAATAGCCCATTTCATCTGTGTTTAATTGCGGATAATTAATTTCAGTTTCAGCTATTTTTGCATCAATAAACGATGATTCAAAGGGTTTGTTTTGAATAAGAATCTTCGGTAATCTGCGGTTAATAATAGCTTTACACAAAGTGCTTAACACAAAATCATCTGCATATTGCCACTGTTTCATGTTCAACATCAAATCCGAATCATCTATTCGATTAAACATTTCTAGAAGCTCTCTGTTAATAGTAATTGGTACTTCAAGTTTTAAGAAATATAATAGATCATCCGTTACCTTTAGAGCATAACCTGAAGCAATAAGTTCTTTGGCTCGTTTGGTTATATTCGTTAAAACTTGATCCGCAGCTAGGGTCGTTTTGTGAAGATAAACTTGCCAATACATCAGTCTCCGCGCTATAATAAATTTCTCAATACTATAAATGCCTTTTTCTTCAACAACAAGTTCGTTATCCTTAACAGCCAACATGCTAATGATACGGTCAATTCCAACAATACCTTCGCTAACCCCAGTATAAAAAGAATCACGAGTTAAATAATCCAATCGATCCATGTCTAGTTGGCTACTTATAAGTTGATGAAGAAACTTTTTAGGATATTGGTCATTAAAAATTTCAATAGCGAGCGCAATCTTTCCGTAAAATTCATCGTTCAATAATTCCATTAATTGAACCGAAATTTTTTCGTGGTGAATTCCTGGTAAAATCGTGTTTTCTAAAACATGCGAGAAAGGTCCATGACCGATATCATGCAACAGAATGGCAATACAGGTTGCCTCTTTTTCTTCTGAAGTTATTGAAACACCTTTTTGTTCGAGTGTGTCCAAGGCTTTAGTCATCAAGTACAAAGCACCAAGCGCATGGTGAAATCGTGTATGAATAGCGCCTGGATATACAAGTTGCGTCACACCAAGCTGATTTATTCGCCGAAGCCTTTGAAACCAAGGGTGTTCCATCAAATCAAATATAATTTCAAATGGAATAGTTATGAATCCATAAACCGGGTCGTTTATTATTTTGAGTTTGTTCAAAGTGAAACAGCAAATTAATGCCAAAGCCAAAACAAAGCATTAACAAATTGTAATTAGATTCCAACAATTTAATAACCTTCTTTAAATTGATTTTTAATTCCGAATGATAGTTTGTATCGAGAAGATTATTCTGTTTCAAAAAAGAAATTTGGGCGAATCCTTTCAGGTCGGGCTATCTGTTACAATCTTTTTGTTCATAACCTCACAAAAAGGATTTCCACGCCTATCCCTTTCGCTTAGGAAAGCATACATAACTCAGCTTTTTATCAAATATTTATCAGGTTTTATTCTTCCAAAGAGAATCCCTAAAAAAAATACGTATCTTGTTTTACTTCATGTTTAAAAAGCTTTTACATTCTAATATTCCACGGAATTAATGTTGTTTCTTTGTGGTAACTTAAAATAAGTACAATATAATTTTTAAAATCCACGTTAAATATATAATGGCAAACGAACACATACTTTGGGCTGATGATGAAATAGAGCTTTTAAAACCACATATTATTTTTTTAGAAAATAAGGGATACAAACTAACAACTGTAAATAACGGAATTGATGCCGTTGAAGAAGTCAAAAATCAATATTTTGACTTGGTGTTTTTAGATGAAAACATGCCGGGTATTTCTGGTCTTGAAGTTTTAAAAGCCATGAAAGAATATCGCAATGATTTACCGGTGGTTATGATTACCAAAAATGAAGCTGAAGATGTTATGGACGACGCGATTGGTACAAAAATCGATGACTATCTAATAAAACCTGTTAATCCAAATCAAATCCTATCAAGTGTTAAAAAGATTTTAGATAAGCGTGAACTCGTAAAAGATCGCACCACCTCCGGCTATCAACAGGAGTTTAGAAATATTGGAATGGCGGTTAGTGAAAGACTGGATTTTGATGAATGGAAAAATTTATACAAAAAACTGGTTTACTGGGAAGTGAATTTTGATAAAAGTATGGAAACCGGAATGGAAGATATTTTTAAAATGCAAAAACAAGAAGCCAATAAAAGCTTCTGCAAATTTGTTGAAGAAAATTATTTGAAATTTTTGCCTTACGATAATGCAAAGGCTCCAATTATGAGTCATACATTAATGCGCCGTGGGATTTTAACAGAGTATGAAGACGGTAAACCATTTTTCTTTTTATTACTTGATAATCTGCGATTCGATCAATGGCGAGCCATTTCACCCATAATCTCAGAATATTTTAAGGTAGAAAAGGAAGACTTGTACTTATCAATTTTACCTACAAGCACTCAATATTGCAGAAATTCAATTTTCGCAGGACTTATGCCAGCAGACATTGAAAAGCGTTTTCCTGGAAAATGGAGCAACGATGAAGACGATGGGGGTAAGAATAATTTCGAAGGTGACTTTCTCCAAGACTTATTGGGTCGCTTACGTAAACCACTTAAAACAAAATATACTAAAGTTGTAAATTTAGATCAAGCTAAAGATATGTTGGACGATATTCCCAATATGTTTAGCAATGATATGAATGTTATAGTTTACAATTTTGTAGATTCATTAAGTCATGCTCGAACCGATTATAAAATTATGCGTGAATTGGCCGAAGAAGAACCCGCCTATAGAAGCATCACCGTTAGTTGGTTTGAACATTCGCCTCTTTGGGAAGCTATGAAAAAAATTGCAGAAAAGGGTGGAAGAATCGTTATATCAACCGATCATGGTTCTGTTAGAGTTAGTGAACCGATAAAAGTTATCGGTGATAAAAAAACAACGTCTAATCTTCGTTATAAAACGGGTAAAAACTTAACGTACAGCAAAAAGGATGTTTTTGAAATTACGAAGCCAGAAGATGGACTTTTGCCTAAACAACACTTGAGCAGTAATTTTATTTTTGCGCGCGAAAATGGCTATTTTGTTTACCCCAATAATCAAAATCATTATTCAAATTATTATCACAATACCTTTCAGCACGGTGGTATCTCGATAGAAGAAATGTTAATACCCTTAATAACCTTGGTAGCAAAATAATTAAACTACAAAGCGTTTAATCTTAATTTAAGTTTAACAACTTCTAAAACAAATCCCCCAAGTTTCCACAATCTATTTATTCCCGATTTAAAAACTGAACTTTGCCGAAGTTATGTCAGGTAAACATAGTATTCAGGAATTAAAAGATATTGCTTCGCAAGTTAGACGTGATATAGTTCGCATGGTTCACGCCGTTCAGTCAGGTCATCCGGGTGGTTCATTAGGTTGCGCTGATTTTTTAACCGCTTTGTATTTTGAGGTTATGCAATATCAAGCAAAACCTTTTAAAATGGATGGGGTAGGAGAAGATGTTTTTATACTTTCCAATGGACATATTTCTCCGGTCTTTTATAGTGCTATGGCGCATGCGGGCATATTTGACGTAAAAGAATTAGCTACTTTTAGAAAATTAAATTCACGTTTGCAAGGTCATCCTGCCACTCACGAACATTTAGAAGGTGTTAGAATTGCTAGTGGTTCATTGGGTCAAGGCTTGTCGGTTGCTGCAGGAATTGCTTTAAGTAAGCGATTAAACAAGGACAACAAGTTAGTTTATTGTTTAATGGGTGACGGAGAGTTGGAAGAAGGACAGAATTGGGAAGCAATCATGTATACTGCGCATAATAAACTTGATAATGTAATTGCAACTGTAGATTTTAACGGACAACAAATTGACGGAAGCACCAAAGATATCATGGGCCTTACTGAAATTAAAAATAAGTTTGAAGCTTTTGGTTGGCTAACCCTTGATATGGAAGGCAATGATATGGAAAGCGTAGTTTCAACTCTTCAAAAAGCAAAATCAATGACGGGTCAAGGTAAACCGATAATGATTAAGATGCATACTGAAATGGGTTTTGGGGTTGATTTTATGATGGGGTCGCATGAATGGCATGGTATTCCTCCAAATAATGATCAATTAGCGAATGCACTTTCTCAATTAACCGAAACACTGGGAGATTATTAATCTCAAAAAAACTTAGAAAGTTTTTAAAAATACATGTTATAAAATAAGTGTTTGGTTTTTCAATAAAAGCGAAACTTTATTAGAACGAATTGAAAATAGTACAATAGAATTATAACTTTTGCGTCCTGTAATCGACACTGGTAAGAAATTTGTAAGTTGTAGTAAAAAAATAAGTTGTTAAGCACATACAGACCTATATTTAAAGATTGCAAAGGTATTTTCATGCTGCTGGTTATTTGCGTGTTTTCCTTTAATATAAAGGCTCAGCTACCCAATAAAACACGAATTTTATTTTTACTTGATGCCAGTGGAAGCATGTATGCTCAAATGGGCCGTGATAATAGAATTGGCGTCGCCAAAAGGTTATTGTCCAAAATGGTGGATAGTTTGAGAAATGTGCCAAATTTAGAAATAGCCCTTAGAGTTTACGGTCATACCACAACAAAAGATAAACGAAATTGCAAGGATACGAAGCTGGAAGTACCTTTCAGAAAGTTCAATCACAACGACATTCAAACTCGTTTACAATCTTTAAAACCACTTGGAACAACACTTATCGCCTATTCATTGCAAGAGGCCGCTTACGATTTTCCCCAAGATAATCGTTGTCGAAATGTAATTATTTTGATAACCGACGGAATTGAAGAGTGCGACGGCGACCCATGTGCCATTTCGGAAGCGCTTCAAAGACGCGGCGTAATATTAAAGCCCTTTATTATTGGGGTTGGACTGGATGCTAACTTTGCCAAACATTTTGAATGTGTTGGTCGTTTTTTTGATGCAACAACCGAAGAAGGTTTTGATGATGTGCTCAAAGTTGTTATCTCACAGGCACTTAATAATACAACCTTACAAGTAAATTTATTAGATCAAAGTGGAAGAGCATTAGAAACCGATGTAAACATGACCTTTTACGATCACAAAACGGGCAGAATGCAAGAAAATTTTATACATACAATAAATAATCGTGGAGTTCCAGATACGTTAACTTTAGATCCTGTAAATTTGTATGATATTGTTGTTCACACCTTACCACCTGTCAAAAAAGAAAAGGTAGAGATAGTTGCTGGAAGGCATAATATTATTGCAATTGATGCACCTCAAGGAGGCTTAAGGCTTGTAATTGATGGGGTTACGAATTATAATCGCTTGCAATGCATAATTAAAAAGGCCGGTACACATGAGGTTGTTAGTGTTCAAGATTTTAATACACTTGAAAAATATATAGTCGGTAATTATGACCTTGAAATATTAAGCACGCCTCGTATTTATGAAAAAAGTGTAAGTGTTGTTCAAACAACCGTTAAACGCATTGAAATTCCTCAGCCTGGAAAACTTAATTTTAATTCTCAACTCAGCATGGTAGGAGCGGTTTACCGAATGGATTTAAGTACCAATAAACTGGAATGGGTTATTAATTTAGGTAGCCAATCCGGTTCTCAAATTTTTACATTGCAGCCGGGTAAATACAAACTTGTTTGTAGAGGAAATACCGATAAAAGAATACTTTCAACTAAACGCATTGATTTTGAAATAAAATCAGGACAAGTACAACCAATCAACTTATAGCATTATTAATATGGTTAAAATAGAAATACTCGATCAAAAGGATACACGTTCAGGTTTTGGAGCAGGACTGCTTGAACTTGGTCGCACAAACCCTAATGTAGTTGGCCTGTGCGCCGACCTAACAGGTTCTCTAAAAATGGACGCCTTTAAAAATGAATTTCCTGACCGATTTTTTCAGGTTGGAATAGCCGAGGCTAACATGATTGGCTTGGCTGCTGGTTTAGCAACCGGAGGTAAAATCCCTTTCACAGGAACTTTTGCAAACTTTAGTACCGGTAGAGTCTATGATCAAATTCGTCAATCCGTGGCGTATTCGGGCAAAAATGTTAAAATCTGTGCATCCCATGCCGGTGTAACCCTCGGAGAAGACGGTGCTACGCATCAAATTTTAGAAGATATCGGGCTCATGAAGATGCTTCCGGGTATGGTAGTTATTAATCCTTGCGATTATAATCAAACTAAAGCAGCTACTATTGCCATTGCCGATTATGATGGACCGGTTTACTTGCGTTTCGGTCGTCCAAAATGGCCTGTGTTTACCGATCCAAATCAAAAGTTCGAAATTGGTAAAGCTTGGCATATCAATTCTGGAAATGCAGTTTCTATTTTTTGTACTGGACATTTGGTCTGGAAAGCAATTATGGCTGGTGAGCAATTGGCCGAATTGGGTATTGAAGCGGATATTATTAATATTCACACCATTAAACCTTTAGATATAGATGCTGTTTTAAAATCCGTAGCCAAAACTGGTTGTGCCGTTACTGCAGAAGAACATCAAATGAATGGTGGTTTGGGTGATAGCATTTGCCAACTTTTAGCTTTAAATAATCCAATCCCAGTTGAAATGGTTGCTGTAAATGACAGCTTCGGCGAAAGCGGAACTCCAGATGAACTACTTGTAAAATATGGTTTGGATACCGTTAATATAGTGGATGCCGTTAAGCGCGTACTTAAAAGAAAAGGATAGTTTTTTGTAGAATTAGTTCTAAGATTCATAAAATAAATTTATTGCCCGGCTCAATCGGGCATTTTTTTTGGTTTTTAAATTTTTTGTTAAAATGAGCAGTAGGCTGAAAATTTTTAGTTTGAATGCAATCAGAGGGTTCAGTAATTGGAAGAGGTTCTTTGCCGTGCCTCAATCTTTAGTACTCGTAGTAAGGCATGTTCAATGAACTAATCGTCATAAGTAGTATTTAAAAATTTGAGATGAAATGCTTTTTGAATTATTACCACATAATGAACAAGTAAAATGATGAATTTCTCATACTAAGTAGAGATATAATATAAATATCATGATTTTTTGAAATCGACCCAATTCTAACAAAATTCTCTTTAAACAGCTAAGTTTTATTTATTATGAAAACTAAAGTAATGGATAAAGATATAAGATGGGAACAACGCTTTTTAAATTTTGAAAAAGCACTAGATAAATTATAATAAGCTGTTGACTATATTAACCAAGATCTGAGGGACGAAACGGTTAATCCAGATTGTTTAATAACGTGCTTTAAGAAATAATAAAAGAAGGACTTATGCAGCGTTTTGAATACACCCACGAATTAGCTTGGGATGTAATGAAAGATTATGCCTCGTATCAAGAAAGTTCAGATTGTGGGTTCGAGAGACGCATCAAAGAGGCCTTTCAATTATATCTAATAACAGATGGTCACGAATGGATGGATAAGTTAGTTAGCAGAATAAAAGTACACATACCTATTAATGAAGAAACTGCGAAAGAAAACTATTTTAAAATTTCAAATGTATACTTCTCTGAATTTCTTGCATTTAGAAAAAATATGACAGAAATAAGAATTGGAAAACAAAACAATCTTTTAGATAAATATTGAACATTGGCTTAAAAGATATAGAGATAAAAAGAATCCAAATACT
>Ga0105048_10002667_pt1 | contig 29061 bp, 30 predicted proteins | sample MAT05_FD_78382 | JGI IMG/M metagenome (GOLD analysis project Ga0105048, IMG submission 78382) | Freshwater microbial communities from Lake Fryxell liftoff mats and glacier meltwater in Antarctica - MAT-05 | ecosystem: Environmental > Aquatic > Freshwater > Ice > Liftoff microbial mat | place... | reverse complement strand
GACGAAAATTGTTTCCATCTGCGTCTGTACTAAACAGTACCCCTTTGTTATCAATGCCACCATACGGAGTTGACCCCCATAGATTGTACGCACCCTGTGCATGCAACAGCATTCCGCTAATTAGGACAATGACCATTATTAATATCTTTTTCATACAATAAATTTTATTGATTAAAAATAAAGTGATGGTAAGCATGGATTCAAATGGTAGCAGATGGATGCACAAAGAAAGCAGTAGCAGCGCAGTAAAACAATGATGCCGGTTAACAGGTTTAATGATAGTAATCAGGATAATTTTGATAAACAAAAAACCTGGATATGGATTTAAAAATGTTGCAAACTGCAGGTGGGTATTGCGGGCTGTGCAAATAGGACCAACTAAGTGAAAGGCCCTGTTTATGGGTGGGTGTGATGCAGGAGATTTTTTAGGAGAAATAACGGTCACCCATCTTGATTAACCAGCTAAATGCCGGCTTCCTTACAGAAAATTATGCAGCTTTGAAGTACTATTGCCTTCAAATACAGTTTACTTTAATGCCTCAACAATTTTATGGCCAGTATAATTAACCCGATCAAAAACAGAAATATAGAAATTCGGTTGATCCCATGCATGTATTTTACCCATTGGCTGTTGGGGGCATTGGGGTCTTTTTTCTTTAAATAGAGATACTGGGCTACCTGGTTCCAAACTCCCATAGTGTTAAATAGTTTTATACATGTAAATTACAATCAAACCTTTTATTTGTTTAAACTGTTAAACCTTTGTAACCCAAAAAACCAAAAAAATCCAACCCACGTACATAATGAACAAACCTGTAAACATCATGAAAAAATCATTCTTCTTTATTGTAGCCTACTTTTTTGTTGCCGCTACCAGCTTTGCACAACACAAGTTTACCGTGGTTAAAACTGCTGCGGAATGGAAGAAACAATTATCTCCGGAAGCCTACCAGGTTACCCGGTTGGAGGGAACAGAAAGGGCCTACAGCGGCGCTTACTGGAACAATCACCAGTCAGGTACCTACCAATGTGTGTGTTGCAGATTGGAATTATTTAGTTCTGCCACCAAGTTTGACAGTGGCACGGGTTGGCCCAGTTTTTTTAAGCCGATAAATAAAACCAACGTGCTGGATGAAAAAGATGAAACCTACGGTATGGAACGTACAAAGGTTACCTGCAGCCGTTGCGGCGCCCATTTGGGGCATGTATTTAATGATGGCCCCCGGCCAACCGGTTTAAGGTATTGCATCAACTCCGTATCGCTTAGTTTTGAAAAGATGAAATAACAATGCATATAAATTAACGGGTACTTTTCATGTACGAAAGAATGGATGATTTACCGGCACCACAATATATGCCTGTGTTGACAATAAATGCAGGCTGCACTCCCAAACAATCTTTTAAATGAACGCTAAAACACTACCTTAGGACCTATGGGTATTTTCTTCGGCTCATCATTCCTGTTGAATATGGTATCAAGCATTTAAAATGAATTGGTCCATGAACTTCCGCAACAGGTGCCCGCCGGATTCTGGTACGAAAGGGGGCTCGATTATTATACCGGTCTATAAATATTTGCCTATTTATACATGGATGCTTTATTTTTACAGGAAAGCTGCATACCCGTATGGTTTCCAATCAAATTAAGTTACTAAATGAAGAAGAAAGGTTCGACGCTCTTTTTCAATATGCTTCGCTGGGTATTTTAATCGTAAACCAGGTAGGTGAAATTGTACTGGCCAATAATTTTTTGTTAAGTCAATTTGGGTACAGCGATCTTGGTGAAATAACAGGGAAAAAAATGGAGCTGTTGATACCTGCCCGGTTTCATCAGCATCATGTGGGATACAGAACAAACTATACAGCACATCCTCAAAAGCGGCCGATGGGCCTGGGTATAGATTTATTTGCTGTAAAAAAATCGGGGGAGGAGTTTCCGGTAGAGGTAAGCCTGAGCAATTACAGGAATGAAGAGGCCAACTTTGTAATTGCATTTGTAAATGATATTTCCAGGAGAAAAGAAATTGAAAAAGCAGTAATACTCCAGCAAAAAGAACTGGAAGAGATCAACTTAAAAATTGAAGACCTCAATGATGAGCTGGAACAGAAAGTAGTATTGCGAACCAGCCAGTTGGAGCAGGCAATGACGCAGTTGGAAGATTCAAAAGATGAGCTCACTCAGGCGCTCAGCAAAGAAAAAGAACTGAGTGATTTAAAGTCACGTTTTGTATCTATGGCCTCCCACGAATTCAGGACTCCCCTGAGTACCATCCTTTCTTCCGCTTCGCTGGTGGCCAAATATATCAAGGAAGAAGAACAGGACAAAAGGGATAAACATATCCACCGCATTAAATCAGCCGTCCACAACCTTACCGACATTCTCAATGAATTTTTATCACTGGGAAAAATTGAAGATGGAAAATTAATTACCAACTTAAGCAGGTTCAATATCAAGGAACTGCTCACCAATGTCAGCAATGAAATACAGGGAATTGTAAAAAAAGGGCAGCAATTGGTTTACACGCATGAAGGTGAAGTGGAGGTTGAGCTGGACCTTACTTTAATGCGCAATATCTTTATCAACCTGTTATCAAATGCCATCAAGTTTTCGCCCGAAGGCGGTGTGATCAAGATACATAGCGAGGTAGCAAATTCCGGGATCCGATTTGTAATATCAGACAGTGGTATTGGTATTTCTGCCGAAGACCAGGAGCACCTGTTTGAAAGATTTTTTAGGGCAAAGAATGCAGTGAATATCCAGGGCACAGGGTTAGGTTTGCACATCGTAGGTAAGTATGTGGAGCTGCTGGACGGCCATATCGCTTGTGAAAGTGAACTGGAAAAGGGTACGACCTTTATTATTACCTTTAAGAATAATATTGAATAATTTATTATGAAGCACCTGTTATTAATTGAAGACAATGACGATATAAGGGAGAATACTGCTGAGATACTGGAACTGGCAGGGTATAAAGTAGCCACGGCAGAGAATGGCAAATTGGGGGTGGAGCAGGCATTGGCAGATAAGCCCGACCTGATTGTTTGTGATGTAATGATGCCCGTGCTGGATGGTTATGGCGTATTGCATTTACTGAATAAAAATCCCGTGTTGAAAGGTATCCCCTTTATTTTTTTAACGGCAAAAGCCGAACGGGGCGATTTCAGGAAGGGCATGGAAATGGGCGCGGATGATTATGTGACAAAACCATTTACTGATATCGAATTACTGACCGCTATTGAAAGCAGGCTTAATAAGGTGGAATTGATGAAAAAGAATTTTGAATCTTCTGCCGCAGGCGTACAGCAAATGATTGAGGAGTTCAGCGGGAAAAAAGTATTGCAGAATTTTACCGACGACCGAAATGTGAATCATTACAAGCGGAAGCAGGTGATCTATTCTGAAGGCAACCACCCAACAAAACTTTATTACATCGAAAAGGGTAAGATCAAGACTTTTAAATCGAACCCGGATGGAAAGGAATTTACAGTTGGCCTGTATGGTGCCGGTGATTTCATAGGGTATGTTGCTTTACTGGAAGGTACCGTGTATAAAGAAACCGCCGAAGCCATTGATGACGCAGAAGTGGCCATGATACCACGGGAAGAATTTGAAGAACTGGTAAACAGCAACAAGGAGATATTGCACAAGTTCATCAGGATGCTGGCAAAAGACGTAAGCGAAAAAGAAGAGCAACTGCTCGGGCTGGCATATAATTCACTCCGCAAAAGGGTAGCAGATGCACTGATTACACTGCACAACAAATACAAAGAAGAAAAGGGAGAAAAATTCTCTATCCATATCTCCAGGGAAGACCTTGCAAATATTGCCGGTACGGCAACGGAATCACTGATAAGAACGCTGAGTGATTTTAAGGCAGAGAAGTTGATTGAAATACAGACCGGCAATATTGTGATACTTAATGAAAAGAAATTATCAGGGATGCTCAACTGATTTTTGTGATGGAGATTGTTTAAAGTATGAAAAGCTGAATGTTAAAAATAAAATGTAAATTTCTCTTTTCCCAGGACTGAATTGTTTATTGAATGCAAATAAAAAATGGCTCATGATTTTCATGAGCCATTTTTGTTGAGGTAAAGAAAGCCTATTGTATCTTCATCATAGCATATACTTTTTTCTTTATCTCATCAAACTCTTTTTCCATTAAAGCAATTGATCCTTCTTTGGTGGCTGATAATGGCTCAAGAGAAAAAGCTACTTCTAAATAAAGGTCACTCAGCCGGCGCCGGTATTTAAATTCATCAAAAAATATCGTTTGCCTTTTAAGTTCCAGTATCTCCTGACGCATGCTGTCTAACTGGTCATAGCTCTTTTGCTGTGCCGCTGTTTTAGTGGTCACTTTTTTCAGCGCAGCCATTGTATTATCCATTGAGTCAACCAGTACGGCTAACTGCTCATGTACAGCATGCAGCCTCATATTTTGCTGGTACAGCTTCTCCATCGTTTTGGCAGAAAAACCTTTCGCGTCATTGGCAGTAATGTTAATGAATTGTTCGTATGCCTTGCCATCGGCTTTTAAAATTACTTTGTATTTTCCTACCGGTACTTTGGGGCCTATAAAACCAGAATAGAGCACACTGGAAGCGGCAACAAATCCACCCTTGGCCACTTTGGGCGGATTGCTGTTGAGCGGCCAGAATACTTTGTTCAGCCCTTTACTGGAGGTGCCGTTGATATCCCTTATTTTTTTACCGGCAGCATTGTACACTTCCAGTTTTACCACATCATTGCTTTTTTGTTTCAGGTAATAATTAAATGCCGGTAATATCGATTTATTATCTGCTGTCCACCCGCTGATATTATTACCTGTTGTCGGTGCCTGGGGTGCAAAATCATATTTAAAATCTACAATGGGAAAGAACAGGGCATCCGCATTCAGATCGGCCTTTACCAAATCCCTCAATGGTTGCAGGTCATCAATGATATAAATCCCTCGGCCATGAGATCCAACCAGCAGATCGCCTGTTACCGGGTGAATTTTTATATCTCTCACCAGGTTATACCAGGGCATGTTCTGGTATTTACTCCGCATCCAGTTGGCGCCAGCATCCAGTGAAAAAAATAAGCCCATTTCTGTGCCGGCAAACAACAATTTTTCGTTTTTAATGTCTTCTCTTACCACATGGGCAAAGCCTGTAAATTCTGGCGACGTAAATTTCTTCCAGGTATTTCCTGCGTCATTACTCATGGCTATATAAGTGGCATGGTCGCCATACATGTGATTGTCGAATGTGACATATATTCTTTTGGGATCAAGTTTGGAAATTTCAACACAGCTTACCCAGGCAGCTTTCGGGATACCTGCTTTCCATGCTTCCGGTGCCTTGTTGGTCCATGTTTTACCAGCATCAATTGTTACCTGCAGGTTGCCATCATCGGTACCAACCCAAATGATATTTTCATTGGTGGGGTGTTGGGTAACAGTAAAGATGGTGCAATGGTTTTCAGCACTGGTATTATCACCGGTAATGCCCCCGCTTTCTTCTGTTTTTTGCTTGGCTTTATCATTGGTTGTAAGGTCTGGCGAAATACGTTGCCAGTTTCTTCCTTCATCAGTTGACCGGTACAGGTACTGGTTGGCCATGTACAAATTATACAGGGGTTTACCGTTGGGTTGTTTTTTAACAGATGTGCCGGTTACGATGGGCGTGTTCCAGTTGAAGCGGTGCTCATCTTCGCCGGTTACTTTTTGCGGTTTAATAGAAGACGAAAGGCCGGTCGTTAAGTCGATCCTGTTGGCATTGCCACCCTGGGATTCGGCAAATACAATTTTAGAGTTTACCAATCCCGGCTGTACCCAAAAACCATCACCGCCATTCAAATCAAACCAGTCGGCACTGCTTACCCCACCGGCTGAAGAGTTAGCAGCCATCCAGCTTCCATTGTCCTGCAGGCCACCATACACATTGTACACAGGTTCGTTATCTGCACTTACATGATAAAACTGGCCAACGGGCAAACTATTTAAAAATTGCCACGATACGCCTTTGTTCATACTGAGGTAAACACCGCCATCCGTGCCCAGGTAAAGCACATCCGTGTTGTCTGGGTTTATCCATAAAGCATGATGGTCGGGATGTGGTTGTACACCACCAATCACCGTATTGTTCCAGGAAAAGCCGCCATCTTTTGAATATTGAAAATCATATGCAGGGCGGTACACTTTTTTAGGATCTTTTGGATCGAATACCAGTGTGCTGAAATAAAATGGCCTTGCGGTGATGTTTTCAGTAGCGGCTAATTTTTCCCAACTGCTTCCTTCGTCTTTTGACAGGTACAGGCCGGGTGTTTTTGCTTCTACGATCGCTAATACTTCTGCAGGCTTTGATGGGTTGATTGTTACAACCAGTCTTCCCAATTCTCCATCAGGCAGTCCCTGCGTTACTTTGTTCCATGTTTCCCCGCCATCTGTACTTTTATACAATCCGCTGCCCGGGCCGCCGGATGCAAAAGCATAAGGCTTTCTTCTGAACTGCCAAAAACTGGCCAGCATAATTTTTGGATTGGCCGGGTTGATGGCAATATCTGCACACCCGGTTTCATTATTTACAAAAAGTATCTTTTTCCATGTTTTCCCTCCGTCGGTAGTTTTGTACAACCCCCGGTGTGGGCTGCTGCTCCATAGCGGGCCTGGTACTGCTACAAACAACGTTTTAGTATCGTTGGGGTCAAATAATATTTTACTGATATGCTCGGTGCTGTCAAGTCCGGTTTTTTGCCAGTTACTGCCTCCATCCGTCGATTTGTACATCCCGTCACCAATGGATACGGTGTTACGCATATTGCTTTCACCGGTGCCGGCATACAGCACTTTTGCATTGTTTTTTTCCACCGCCAGTGCGCCAATGCTTTGGCAATATTTGTCAAACACAGGCGCAAATGAGAGCCCGCCGTTCTGGCTTTTCCAAATGCCGCCCCCGGCTGTACCTACATACAGGTTCAGTTGGTCGCTTGCCATTACTCCTTCTATGGCGGTTATCCTGCCACTCATGGTGGAGGGACCTAATGCCCGTGCAGCAAGAGTTTGGAAATAGGAGGAATTAAGGCTGGTTTGCGCCAGGGCGCTGAGGCAAAACAAAACGCCTGCTGTTAACGATGAAATTTTTTTAAGCATAAACAGTTTTTAAAGATTGACAGAATAAACCACTGCGGTTTTGCCGGCATTGCACCACGCAGCAAGTTTAGTTTTGATAAGAGCAAAATTATAGTGTATTCAACAAAGGGTATTTGCAATGGAAACACTAATTGATGAAAGCCAGCATTACCATCTCTGCATAAAAAAAAATCTTACCCAATCACCGGAAAAACAGCATTGGGTAAGATGTTTCATTCAAAAAAATTATTTATCTGAGAATATTTTCTCGTCGATCGGCTCATTAACAGTGATTTTTTTTGCCGCCAGTACCATTCCGCCCTGGTCAAGTTTAAATGGCACTTTTAACCCGCCGTCGATTGCCTGGTAGTCCAGGCTTTTGATCGTCATTTTTACATCCTGCCCCTGTTGCTTAACAGTAGTTTCCTGTTTGTATACGAGGAATGTTTTGGTATCAAAGAAATAAGTGGTTTCATTGTTGTTTTTGGTGGTAAGTTTGATCTTATAATATTCGTTGCCATCTTCTTCATCTTTACCCAATGATTCTACCACCGAACCCTTTTCCTTGTAATCCACAAAAGCCCCCTGTACATCAAGGTCATCTAATTTTTCTTTCAATTCATCATCGCTCAGGGGCTGAAGGGTTGCTTTGCCTGCCATTGGATTTTGACTCCATCCTTTTGTAGGGGTTACAATGTCAATAAAAAAATTACCCTGAAATTCACCATCCGTCCTCATGCCCTTGCCGTTAACAGCCTGCATTGTATAGGGTATCTGGAGGCCCTGTACTTCCACATTGCCTTCCATTTTGAGAGAATTTACTTTTTTCCAGCTTTCTTTACCGCCAATGGCAGCAATGTACTTGTCTATGATTTCATCTGCTGTTTGTGCTTTTACAGCAAAGCTGCTGCAGATAATAGCTGAAAATAATAATGTGTGTGCAAAGATCCTTTTCATTTGTTTATTTTAAATGGTTTACAAAAATGTTGTAGTAACAGGTATCAAATTTCAGTAATTTATTACAGTGTGAAATAAATTTATTTTTTTATCATTTTATCAGCATTAAAAACTTAACCCGGTTTTATTATTTGACCGGTAAAAAGGGAGTATCAATGGAGAAAGCAGGGAATTGGGATTTGTAATCCGGATTGAAACGATCTGGAATTGTTCAGGCATAAGGGTCAAAAGCAGTAAAAAATATAAACAGGTAAGTTACAGCCAGCTTACGGGGATGGACAATTGCAGACAAAGGGTAAAATTTGCGCCCAGTAATGTTACAAAACAGAAGAAATAAATTTGTTGAATTCATTTTTTGTCGCAGTAAAATCTTTCTCAAGGTACTCCGTTTCATTACGCAGCTTTTGTTGCTTTTTAACCAGGTGCTCTTCCGGGGATAATTTTTTTTCAGCAGCAACGGTTAGCATCAATTCCTGTTTTTTTGCATCATGTGTTATTTCAGAAATAAATTCATCTTTTAAAATAAACAGGTTCTGGAAATGTTCTGCCAGGGCCAAAAAATCGGTATCCGTTTTGTGATCCACCACCATGCTGAGCCTTGTTTTTAAAAAGCTGTTCTCCTGCTTGAAAAAATCAAGCAGCCGCAACCATCCGGCACACTCCTGCAGGAACTGTTCAGTCTTGCTTATTTTTTCACTATTGTAAGCGCTCTTCGGCATAAATTGTATCTGCTTGTTTTTAATTCCCGTCACCATATTATTTTCCGTTACAATGTATTGTTGTTTTACTCATCTCTGCCGCCGGGCTAATGTAAGGTATGCCCAGTCCCAAGCCACGAATGATCAGCAGGCAGGCCATCAGCATCATCATATAAGGATAAGCCGACCTTATTTTTTGCCTGATGCTGATACCGATAAAATTCCCCCAGAAAGCAATGCTCCACATTACGGGTAAAGTGCCTGCGCCAAACGCAGCCATAAATAAAATACTGCTTTTAATGTCGCCGGTGGCAGCAGCACCCGCAATTGCGAGGTACACCAGTCCGCAGGGGAGCAGGCCATTTAAAAAACCGATCGCAAACAAGGTGGATTGATTTTTTTTAAAGAACAACTGCCCGAATATGTGCCGTATTTTCTGGAAAAAATGATTGCTGATATTGAATTGTGTAAACTTGCCCGGGAAAATTGCCGGTAAGATCAACAGCAATAGGATGGCTGTGCCCAGCAGGATGGATAACCACTGCTGGAATCCCATCAGTACAAAGCTTTTACCAACCAATCCTGCGGCAAGGCCAAACAGTGAATAGGTTACAATGCGGCCCAAATTGTATAGAAAAGTGCCAATGAATTTAGAGTGAATGCTATCATTTTTAATTGGCAATGCAAGTGCTAAGGGGCCACACATACCCACGCAGTGGAAGCTGCCGATAATTCCCATTGTAAATGCTGCTATTGCTATTTGTAACATGTTTATTTTCTTTTCTTTCCTTCTTAACAGGGACTATAAAAAAAGTTTATTTTCAAAATAGTACGTGCTACCTGCTGCCTGCCAGTTCACCTGTAATTCAAAGGCACCCTGGTAACCTGCAGGCAGTTTTACTGAAAGGCTACCGGTTGCTGTAAAAAAGTTTTTCTGAAGGTCTTTCCTTTCGTCTGACGGGCAATACAGTAATACGCTGCCACTGAGTTGTTTCCCCGCAAAGTCTTTCGGAAAATGCAGCACTATTTGCTGATCAACTATTTCATGGGTTACGGGTGCCGACAAGGCCTGCGTTCTTTTTACAGCATCTATCCGTTCCTGGTACTTCAATTCTTTGGCATAGTAATCAGTTGTTACCAGGTCAGTTTTTTGTGAAGACGATGTAAACACCATCACCAGTATGCCCACTATAAACGTGATGTAAACAAACAGTATTTTATATCCCCAGTTCATAAAAAAGGTTTAAAAGTTTAATGTTCAATGTTGAAGGTTTATTCTCAGTTTCATTCGGTCAAAATATTTAGAAGTGTTCATCATATAAGGTTCAACTTTTCAACTTTAAACTTTAAACCTTAAACCTATTCATACACTTCCGGCCCGATGAATTTTGCTTCGATTGTTTTTATTTTTTTACCATTTTCATAGAGCCCGATCACGATTGTTTTCTTCCAGCCCGTAACAGCGTTCCTGTTTAGTTTTACCAAAAACTGCAGGTTGGCATATGCTTCTTTAGCAACCATTAATTTACCGCTTCCTACCGGAGTTATTTCTCCTGCAATGTTTTCCAGCTTCAAAGCAAAGGGGATATCCATGTGCGTTTTGTTAGACAGCTTCAGGTTGTACAGGTTGGCTATCCGTCCGTCTGGCAGCGAACTGTATGTCATACCGGAGGTACGCATCAGCCTGGCATCAAGGTCTGTTCTGCTCACAATAAGAAAACTAAGCAAAGTGAGCAGCAGGCATAACACTACCGTGTATGCTTTTATCCTTGGCGTAAATTTTAATTGTACACCTTTCTTAATACTGTTTTCGGATGCATACCTTACAAGCCCTTTAGGCTTGTGCACGCTGATCATAATATCATCGCAGGCGTCGATGCAGGCAGTGCAGTTTACACACTCCAGTTGGGTGCCGTTGCGGATATCGATACCGGTGGGGCATACCCTTACGCACGCAAAGCAGTCGATACAATCACCCTTTGGCGGGGCGATGGCAGCAAATTTTTCTACGAGGTCATTACAGGCTCCGGTACCCTTACAGTCGGTGCATTTACAATCATGTTTTTCTTCTTTATCAGCTTTGCTGTATTTGCCCCTTGGCTCACCACGCTGATAATCATAGGCTACCAGAATGGAGTTCTTGTCCAGCAATACGCCCTGCAATCTGCCATAGGGGCAAACAACAATACACACCTGCTCCCGGAACCACCAGTACACAAAGAAAAAAATGCTGGTGAATACCAATAGCGATACCAGTGTGCCGATATTGGCGGATGGATTTTTTATGTGTTCAATCAGCTCATCCATGCTGATGAGGTAAGCAAGAAAGAAATTTGCAATGAGGAACGATATCAGGAAAAACGCAATGAACTTAACGCTTCTTTTCCTGATCTTTTCGCCATTCCAGGGCATTGCCCTCAACAGTTTTTGTTTGGTCGCATCGCCATCGATCCAATATTCAATTTTCCGGAATACCATTTCCATAAAAATGGTTTGCGGGCAGGCCCATCCGCAGAATACCCTGCCAAATACCACGGTAAACAAAATCACAAACACCACGAAAGTGAGCATGGCAATACCAAAAATAAAAAAGTCCTGTGGCCAGAAGATCAGCCCAAAGATGATGAATTTTCTTTCCAGGAAATTCAGCATCAGCAGCGGGGCATCGTTTACTTTTATGAATGGCAGCGAAAAAAAAACGGCGAGATAAAAAATACTGAACCTGGTACGCAGGTTAAACAGCCTGCCCCCGGGCTTTTTGGGATTAATGAAATTACGTTTACCATCACTGGTTATAGTAGCTACCGAATCCCTGTACGATCCCTTCCTGTCTTCCTTTCTTATATCGGTTATGGTATCCATTGTAGTTTTTTTATCACGTTCTCTTTGCCTGTTTGGCGGTGGCGGCTGAATCAACTGTAACCGCTGCCGGCATAGCTGCTGCAGGCAATGAATCTGTTGGCTGGTCTGTATACAAATCTCCCTGTGGTGCTTTTGCAACCGCCGGGCTTGTGCCCACAAGTGTTTTAATATAGCTTGCAAGCTGGCTCATTTGTTTTGGTGTAAACTGGTTGGCCCATGCCTGCATCCCTTTATCCGGGTATCCAACTTTAATCGTTGAATAAATATCGTTTAACGACCCTTTGTGGAGCCAGTAATCGTCCGTTAAATTGGGGCCTACATTTCCACCGCCATCTTTTAAATGGCAGGCAGCACAATTGGCTTCATACATTGTCTGGCCGGCCTTTAGGCCACCGGCATCCGCCATCGGTATATTTTTTTCATCTACCTTATCCTTGTTATTGGCTTCATATATTTCTTTTTCGATCCGGGCGTTTTCCATTTCCGCAGCATATTCTTCCGTGGGGTTTTTCCCTGAACCGAATCCATGATAATAACCGAGGTAAATAATTGCAATCACCACAGTAATGATGAACCCATATTTCCACCAGGGTGGTAAAGAATTATCCAGTTCTTTAATGCCATCATAATTATGATCCAGCAGGATGTCTGCTTCCCGCTCCACAGACACTGCCCGGGTAAAATATTTTTTATCAATTGATGACCATCTTTCTCTTAGCCTGGAGGATGGAGCAGCAACGGCAACTTTTTCAGGAAGCAGTTCCTGGTATATGCGTTTGATAGAAAAAGCCAGGAATAAGATCGCAAATATTTCGACTGCGATCACACCTGCAAAAGCATAGAAATTATTTGCGGATAAACCGCCATAGTTAGGTAGCTCTTTAACAGCATCTGCCGCTGTTTGTGCAAAGCCCTGTTGTGAAAGCAAAGAGCAGCCAATCAGCAACACAATGCCTGCCGCTTTACCGGCAGCTTTATTTTTTTCCATTGCCTGCCTGCTGATGGCTATTAATGCCTGCCCCATGCCCCAAATTACAAACGCAAGCACCGAAGCTGTAATTACTAACAGGATAGCAAGCAGGTTGCTCCCCCCTGTTGCGGGAGCAGGTACTGCCTGTGTTGTATTTTGAGCCATCCCGGTGAATGCAGAAAACAGTAATGCTGCAACCGGTATTATTTTTTTCTTTATAAACTGAACGAAGTACATAAAATTATTTATATGGTTGAGTTGGATAATTCCTCTTTGTCAAGGGGTATGTTTGACAGTTCTTTTATTCTTTCCTTGCCCATTTTTTTTACCACAACCAGCAGTACTATAAAAAACAGGAAGAAAATGAACAGTGAGATCATGGGATACACCTCGGCATTGTCAATTTTTTCTGCGTATTGTTTTATGAATTTGAACATAGTGCTTATTTTTCAGGGTTAGGGGTTTTTGAAATGTCGGTTCCGAGGCGTTGTATATAAGCTATCAGTGCAATCACTTCTTTATTTGGTGACACCCGGATACTGTCAATTTTAAGATTGATGGATATGCCCTTTGCCTGCATCACCAAGTCCTCATTGGCATATTTTTCATATCCTTTTTCATACGGCACACCCAGGGTTCTCATTGCATTTATTTTTGCGGCAGTGGTGCTGGTATCCAAATCCTGCTCCAGCATAAATGCGTACGCAGGCATGATCGATCCTTCACTCATGGAAGAGGGTTCCCTGAAATGCCGGAAGTGCCAGCCATCTGATTTTTTCAGGTTGCCCGTTCCAGCTCTTGCCAGGTCGGGCCCGGTTCGTTTGCTGCCCCATTGAAATGGATGGTCATACACAAACTCACCCGCTTTTGAATATTCGCCATACCGTTCTGTTTCGCTTCTGAAAGGGCGTATCATTTGAGAGTGGCAGGTATAACAGCCTTCCCGTACATAAATATCACGGCCCTGCAACTCAAGCGGGGTATAAGGTTTTACACTGCTGATGGTGGGTACATTGGATTTGATAAGAAAGGTTGGTATCATTTCTATTGCACCGCCAATCAATATCACTACCAGGCTCACCACCATTAGCTGCACGGGTTTTCTTTCTATCCACCGGTGCCAGTGTTCGCCTGTATGCTTCACATATTCTTTTTCCAGTGGCGCTGCTTCTGCCGGTTCGTTGGCCACCAGCTTACCTGTTTTTACTGTTTTGTAAATATTGTAGAACATCAGTATTACACCCACCAGGTATAATGTGCCACCCAATGAACGCATGGCATAAAATGGTTTCATGTAGGTAACAGTTTCAAGGAACGGGTATTTCAAATTGCCGGCATCTGTAAACTCTTTCCACATCAGGCTTTGCTGTATCCCGGCCCAGTACATTGGAATGGCATAAAATAAGATGCCCAATGTACCTAACCAAAAGTGGTTATTGGCTAGTTTTTTTGAGTACAATGGGGTGCTGAAAATTCTTGGTATCATCCAGTAAAGGATACCAAAAGTGAGCATACCGTTCCAGCCCAATGCACCAACATGTACATGTGCTACGATCCAGTCGGTATAATGGCTGATGGCACTCACACTCTTCAGCGACAACATCGGCCCTTCAAATGTTGCCATACCGTAAGCGGTTACTGCTACCACCATAAATTTTAAAATTACGTCATCCCGTACCCTGTCCCACGCACCACGTAAAGTAAGCAGCCCGTTGATCATACCGCCCCAGCTCGGGAAAATGAGCATAACCGAGAATACAACACCCAGTGATTGTGCCCAGTTGGGAAGTGAAGTGTACAATAAGTGGTGAGGTCCTGCCCAGATGTATAAAAATATAAATGCCCAAAAGTGAATGATGGAAAGGCGGTAAGAATATACCGGCCTGTTGGCCGCCTTTGGCATGAAATAATACATCAACCCCAGGTAAGGCGTTGTTAAGAAGAATGCCACTGCATTATGACCATACCACCATTGCACCAGCGCATCCTGCACACCGGAATACCAGCTATAGCTTTCCAGCCAGGTATAGGGCAATTCTACTGAGCGTACAATATGAAGAACCGCTACGGTAACAAATGTGGCGATGTAGAACCAAATGGCCACGTACAAATGTTTTTCCCTGCGTTTAATGATGGTGCCAAACATGTTCCAGCCAAATACTACCCAAATAATAGTGATGGCCACATCTATTGGCCAGATGAGTTCTGCATATTCTGCACCATTGGTTAAGCCCATTGGAAGCGAAATAGCTGCTGCAACAATAATTAACTGCCAGCCCCAGAAATGTATTGTGCTGAGCGTATCACTGAACATTCTTGCTTTGCACAAGCGTTGCAGCGAATAATATACACCCATAAAAATACCGTTGCCTACAAATGCAAAAATTACTGCATTGGTATGCAGGGGCCGCAGCCTGCCGAATGAACCGTACTGGGTAAGGTTCATCGAAGGAAATATCAGTTGCAATGAAACCCACAGCCCGGCAAGCATACCCACCCCGCCCCAGAGTATGGTTGCGTACGCAAAATTCCTCACTGTCTTGTTGTCGTAATAAAATTTTTCTACCTGCATATTATTTCTTGTTATTCTTTATTTTACTAATTGATTTGGCACTTGAAATTTTGAGAATGGGTCCAGGATTCTTTGGTGGGCCGGGTGAATCATCAAACAGCATTCTTACCGAGGGAGTATAATCATCATCGTATTGTCCGTTTTTTACACTCCATAAAAAAGCAGTGAGAAATGAGCCTGCCACGACAATACTGATACCGATTAAAATGTACAATGCACTCATGTTTTTATATAATTGTGACAAAAGTATAAGTACCATTAGTTTTTTTGACTGACTGGAATCAATAGTGGCAATGATATTTATCAGTACTTATTTCCAACTGATCTCAATCAGTTCCTGAGCCAACCGGTATCATGGTTGTGCTGTATGACCAATAATATTTTTACAGTAAATTAGAGTTATGAAAAATATGATAGCAGCGGTTGATTTTTCACCAGTATCTGCAAACGCCGCACGGTATGCAGTACAACTGGCTGAATTTTATAAAGCCAACGTTTGGCTCTACCACTCATATGAGTTACCGGTAACACATATTGAATACGGCTATCCTTTTGTTACGTTTGCAGAGTTGCAAAATGCTTCCGATTTTCAAATGGAAGAACTGGCGAAAGAGCTTGCCCGTGCAGCCCGACAACCTGTAACGATTAACACAAAGGTTGAAATGGCTGGTTTTATAACTGGGTTACAATCTTTTTGTAAAGAGGTGAACGCAGACATGGTGGTGATGGGTATTACAGGAAAGGGCGCATTGACAAGACTGCTCATTGGCAGCAATACCATCCATGCCATTCATCATTTGCATTGCCCTGTGCTGATCGTTCCTGCCGATTCCGTGTTTTCGCCATATCAAAAAATCGCTTTTGCGGCTGACTATGAAAAAGGAGCTTCACCGGCAGCTATCGACATGGTTAATAATATTACCGGTGATTTTAAAGCCAGTTTACAAGTAATAAATGTGGACTGGAACAACCGTCATTTTTCCATCGAGTCCAGGGAACACCAGGTGCTGCTGCACCAGCAGTTAAAGGCAGCGGACGTGAGTTTTCACAACCTGGAAAGTGAGCAAATGACAACAGCCATCCATGATTTTGTGAAAAATCAACAGACTGATCTGTTGATTGCGTTACCCAAAAAACACAACCTGGTAGAAAAATTATTTTCCAGGAGCCATACACCGGAATTGCTGTACCATAGTCATCTGCCGGTGCTTTGCATACCGGAATAAGTTTGTATATTGTTCTTGACTTTTAACTGCTTTTAATGGGCGAAGCTGGATGATCAAATTGGTATCTTTTTAATGCCACGATAACAAGTTTACAGTAAAAATTAAAATAAAAAACTATGAGTAACTATTCAAAAATTGGGCTTGCTTTTTTAGCTGGCGCAGCAGCCGGAGCCCTCGCAGGCATTTTACTTGCTCCCGACAAAGGCACTGAAACCAGGAAGAAAATTGCCGACAAGGCAAAAGACCTGAAAGAAACCGTGACGGAAAAAATGAAAGATGGATTTAAAAAGGCAAATGAATTGAAAGACAAGTTTGCCAAAGAAGCGGAAGAAATACTTGCCTGACACAGAGAAATGCAGGCCGCCCTGTTGGAAGCCGGTTATCCAAGCGGCGAATCTTTGCAAAGCGGCCTGTTGTTATTTTTATTTTCAACCAGCATCAGATGGAAAAAGAAACAGCTTCAAAAGAAACACTTCTTGACAATGTAACCGCCTATGTAAATACCAGGGTGGAACTGGTGCGGTTGCAGTTGATTGAAAAAGCCGCAGCCATGATATCCAATGCGCTTTCAATTGTAATTATCATTCCTTTTTTTTTAATTGCATTTTTGTTTTTGAGTGTAGCCCTTGCACATTATTTTGATGAGTTGTGGGGACATGAATATGCAGGTTACCTAACCGTTACCGGTATCTACATGCTGGTTGGCTTATTGTTGGTGTGGAAAAGGAAGTACTGGCTGATAAACCCTTTACAAAATAATTTGATAAAGCAACTCTTTGCCAGACATATACATGAATGAGATAACCAATATGAAGGATTTGCGGGCAGCCATTGTACAACTGGAAATGGAAGTAGCGCAAAGAGATGATGCGATAAAGCAACAAATTTCTGGGATCAAAGAAAGTATGAAGCCCGCAAATATACTTGCTGCAGCTTTTAATAAAATTACTGGCCGCACCGGTATGAACTATGACAGGCGTCATTCATTTTCGGCTGGTATAATCAAGGCGGGGCTTGCACTTTGGTTTCGCAGGAGACTTTTTAAGGCTGAAAACAAGGCTGAAAATAAAGTATATAATGTTATTGACGATGCTTTTGACCGTATCAAAAATTTTTTGAGGAAGAAACCGTAATCGATCCATTTTTCGGTGCTGCGTTGAGCGCTGCAACCATTTTTTTATTTCCTGTATTTAAACTGCATTTCCCCAGCTTATAAGTTCGCTACAAAGAATGACTATTATCAATAATTTTTCCACGATGTTGCTGTTGCTGTCATTGCTGCTTATATCCTGCAAAAAAAAGCAGGAGAGCAGCAAACCAACCACGGAGAATATTTCCGAATCTGTGTATGCATCAGGCGTTATCAAAACCAGGAACCAATACCAGGTTTTTGCCACCGGTAATGGAATACTGCAGGAAATTTTTGTAACCGAAGGGGATACTGTTAAAAAAGGCGACGCCCTGTTCAGCATAAAGAATGAAACGTCCATTTTAAATAAAGAAAATGCAAAATTGGCCAGCGACTACGCTGCTGCGAATACCAACAGCGATAAGTTAAACGAGCTAAAAATTAATACAGAGCTGGCGAAAGCCAGGATGGACAACGATCTTATGCAATTGCAGCGTCAGCAAAATTTATGGGCACAGGATATCGGTACCCGCAATGATGTGGACCAAAGGGAGCTGGCCTATAAAAATTCGGTAACTAATTTTGAAGCTGCCAAATTGAGGTTGAACGATCTCCAGAAGCAACTCCTCTTTACTGCCCGGCAGGCACAGAAAAACCTGGCTATCAGCAGCAGTATGGTAAATGATTTTACGGTTACCAGCAATGCTAATGGAAAAGTGTACAGCCTATTGAAAGAAAAAGGGGAGATGGTGAATATGCAAAGCCCTGTGGCCGTAATTGGTGATGCCCGTGAATTTTACCTGGAACTGCAGGTGGATGAATATGATATTGCAAAAATCAGGATGGGACAAACCGTATTACTCAGCCTCGACAGCTATAAAGGCCGGGTGTTTGAAGGAGCCATCATAAAAATTGATCCATTGATGAATGAGCGGTCAAGGTCATTTACGGTGGAAGCAAATTTTGTTTCCAGGCCGGATGTATTGTATCCCAATCTCACTGTAGAAGCAAATATCGTAATACTCACCAAACAAAATGTCATCACCATTCCCCGCAATTACCTGGTGGATGATAATTATGTACTGGATGAGCATAACAATAAAATAAAAGTAACTACAGGGTTAAAGGATTATCAGAAGGTGGAGATAGTAAATGGTATTAACGCCGCTACTACGATACTAAAGCCAGGCAAATGAATTTGAAATTAATATTCAACATCGCAAAATCACTTTTGCTTGCCCGGTGGAAACAAACACTGGTAGCTGCTATTGGCGTTACTTTCGGAATCACCATGTTTATCACCCTCCTGAGTTTTATGACAGGGCTGAATGATCTGCTGGATGGGCTGATACTGAACCGTACGCCGCACGTTCGCCTTTTTAATGACATTAAACCCAATAAAAACCAGCCTGTAAATCTGGATACTAATTTCGCATCTTCCTACAACTTTATTCAGTCTGTAAAATCTAATAACAGCCGCCAGGAAATTTACAACAGCGGCGCCATTATGCAAGCCATTGAAAATGATGACCGGGTGCTTGGTTATGCACCTAAAATATCGGCACCGGTTTTTTTTAATGATGGTTCCATTGATATTACCGGTGCCATGAACGGTATTGATGTGCTGGCCGAAACCAAATTGTTTTTTTTTAATGATTACATTGTAGCGGGCAATGCTGCGGATTTAAAAAATATCGCCAATAGCATAGTGCTCGGTGTGGGGCTGGCGGAGAACCTTTTAGTGAGTATTGGCGATGTGATACAAGTGACTACCGCCAAAGGGCAGCAGTTTTCTTTAAAGGTGGTAGGTTTTTTTCAATCCGGATTGCTGGAATATGATAAAACTCAAAGCTATACTTCAATTGGTACGGCCCAAAAGTTTTTAGGCAAGGCAAATTATTATATCACCGATATACAGGTAAAGCTGAAAGATGTAACACTGGCTCCTGCCGTAGCGAAGGAATACAACCTGAAATTCCAGGCAGATGCAGAAGATATCCAAACTGCCAATTCACAATTTGAAACAGGCAGTGCTATCAGGAACCTAATTGCCTATGCTGTGGGCATCACGCTGCTCATTGTTGCTGGCTTCGGTATTTATAATATTTTAAATATGATGATCTATGAAAAGATGGACACGATTGCCATCCTGAAAGCAACTGGTTTTTCAGGCAATGATGTAAAGCTGATCTTTTTGGTAATCGCTGTCAGCATCGGTTTATTTGGTGGTACTTTGGGTTTGTTGTTTGGATTTTTACTTTCTTCTGTGATCGACCAGATTCCATTTAATACAGCAGCCTTGCCTACGATCACTACATATCCCATCAATTATAACCCCATGTTTTATTTTATAGGTGTTGGTTTTTCTTTTATCACCACTTATATGGCTGGATTTTTTCCCTCCAGGAAGGCCAGTAAAATAGATCCCGTCATCATCATAAGAGGCAAATAATATGAGTGAGATAATTTTAACGGCAAAACATATCAGCAAAAAATTTCATGATCCTGTTACGGTGAAAATACTGGATGATATCAGCTTTAATATTAAACAGGGTGATTTTGTTTCGGTGGTTGGTAAGTCGGGTTGCGGTAAATCTACCTTGCTTTACATTCTCAGTACTATGGATACAGACTATGAAGGAGAATTACTCATCTGTAATGAACTGGTAACAGGAAAAAAGGAAAAGCAACTCGCCAGGATACGCAATGAAAAGATCGGGTTCGTATTCCAGTTCCATTATTTGCTGAATGAATTTACTGTATTAAAAAATGTGATGCTGCCTGCATTAAAACTAAATAAACTGCCGGCAGAGGAGCTGGAACATAAGGCAATGGAGCGGTTAAAAATTTTAGGTATTGACCAACTGGCTGCTAAAAAAGCCAATCAATTATCTGGTGGCGAAAAGCAGCGGGTAGCCATTGCCCGTGCGCTGATCAACGATCCGCTAATTATTATGGGTGATGAGCCCACCGGCAACCTGGATAATAAAAATACCGGGATCGTATTTGATATTTTTAAACAATTGTCTGCGGAATTTCACCAGACCCTGCTGATCGTCACGCATGATCAGAGTTTTGCCGCTAACACCAACAGGATAATTGAAATGGAAGATGGAAGAATAATTAAGTGAGCAGCAAATTGTTTTTCAAGTTGCGTTTACAAACCTTTTCCCCGTGCAACAATATTGCTCAAAAGGGTAACCAACAGCACAATGCTGATACTGCTTGCCGGCATTAAAATAGCCGCCACCATCGGAGAAAGCTGGGCACTCACTGCAAAGCTTAGCCCAACACAATTGTACAAGATGGAAAGTACAAAACTGGCGGTAACAATTTTTTTACCATCTTTTGCAAACTGTAACAACTTATCCAGCTTGTTTACTGAGCTACCATCCAGGATAGCATCGCAGGCCGGGGTAAATTGTGCGGTATGATCGCTCACTGCAATTCCAACATTGCTTTGCATCAATGCACCTGCATCGTTCAGTCCATCACCCAGCATTAATACATTTTTATTTGCAGATTGCAGTGATTGGATGTAGGCCAGCTTCTGTTGCGGTGATTGCTGAAAATGTAAAGCCGTTTCTCTGCCAAACAAATGCTGCAGGTTATTTTTTTCTGCATTGTGATCCCCGGAAAGTACATGGAGCTCATAGTGTTGTTTTTTTACATTACCTACCGCTTGTTCCAAACCCGGCCTGTAATGGTTGCTTACGCTAAAACTACCCATGTGGGTATTGTTCATCAGCAGGTGTACATTCGTGCTGGTATCATAGCTGATGATGTTGGGATTGCCTTCACCAATGAATGCGGCCGATCCCATTTTTACAGGAATGTTATTTACAATCGCTTCAATTCCTTTGCCGGTGAATTCTCTAAAGCCCGCTACGGTGAGCAACTGTTCTTTCTGTAGGGTAAGAAAACCGGCAATGATTTTACTGAGCGGGTGCGACGACTGGGAAGCGATATTTTTAATGACTGATTTTTCTTTTTCTGTCAATGGTGTTCCGTGGTAAATTACTTCTGCGGAGTGTCCCTGTGTGATGGTCCCTGTTTTATCAAACACTATGCTGTTTACTTTAGCCAGGGCTTCTATCACGTTGGCATTTTTTAAGTACAATCTATTTTTACCAAAAATACGGAGCATATTACCGTAAGTGAAGGTAGCTGACAATAATAAAGAGCAGGGGCAGGCCACGAGCAACACAGCGGTAAGCGCCGGAAAAATATTTGCCGGGTTATTGATCCACCAGAAAATTACTGTACCTGCAGCTATAGAAAATAATGCCAACGTAAAATAGCGGCTCCAGGGATGGATAAACGACTGTGCTTTGTTTTTAGGCGCAGTAAATATATCATTGTTCCAAAGCTGTGTAATATAGCTTTGCGATACTTCTTTTACTATTTCCAGTTGAATGGCACTGCCAACCTGTTTGCCACCGGCAAAAATAAGATCACCTGTATTTCTTTCTACCGGTGTATTTTCACCACTCACAAAACTGTAGTCCACGTTGGCTTTGCCTTGTATCAATATGGCATCTGCCGGCACCATTTCTTCATGGCGGATAATTACCCGGTCGCCCTTTACCAATTTGGTAACCGGGATATTTTTTTCTATTTGATTTTCTATCACCGTTACTCCCAAAGGGAAATACGATTTGTAATCTCTTTCAAAAGACAGTGAATCGTATGTCTTATCCTGGAACCATCGCCCGATCAGCATGAAGAATACAATACCTGTGGCAGAATCTAAAAAGCCAGGACCTGTGCCGCTGAAAATTTCATAGTAACTTCTTGCAAAAGCTACGGTTGTGGCCAGCGCAATGGGGGCATCAATATTTAAGAATTTTTGCCGCAATCCCTTCCAGGCAGAAATAAAGAACCCATTTGCACTATACAGCAGTACAGGGACGGACAATATAAAAATCAGCCAGGTGAATGTTTGCTTCAAACCCTGTTCAATATTGCCAGATGAAAAGTACTCAGGGAAGCTCAGCATCATGATATTGCTGAAACAAAAACCGGCAACCCCAATTTTGTAGATCTGTTTCCGGTTAAAGGTGGTTGCCTCTTTTTTTGTAGCATCTTTTAAACTGATATCCGGCTCGTAGCCGATAAAGGCAAGTAGCTCCACCACCTTTCGCAAAGAGATCAATTGAGGATTGAAAACGATGAACACGTCCTTCCGCTGAAAATTAGTTTGCGACTTAATAATGCCCGGATCAATGCGGTGCAGGTTTTCCAGCAGGTACACACAGGAGGAGCAATGCATCTGGGGTAACCGGAAGGTTACATTGGTTTGCGTACCGCTGCTGTACTGAATAATTTTTTGTGTGGTGCTTTCATCATCAAGGTAGGCAAAACGATCTGAAATAAATTTTCCTTTTGCTTTGATGCCCGGATTTTTATCAAAATCGTAGTAGCTGCATAAATTATTTTCATTCAACAGCAGGTACACCTGTTTACATCCCTGGCAGCAGAAGGGCTTGCTGTCAGATACAATCACTTCGTCGCAGTTTTCTCCGCAGTGATAACAGGTTGTTTGTATGATCGTATCTGTTGTGATAGGTAGATTTGATTGGTTATAAAAAAAGTCAGCTACTGCCCCTCAATGCAGTAGCTGACTTTATGGTGGGTATTATAATAGCCTTTCAATGCTACTGGTGTTAATCCCTGCCAGCGCATACAGCGGACAGAAGGACACCAACCCGGTAAGCAAAGGAATGGTAGCAAGCAATCCCCACCAGCTTTGGAAATAGAGTCCGGCAATGCTAATGATGATGGCCATCAATAAGCGAATTATTTTATCTGTGGTTCCAACATTTATTTTCATGCTGCTAAAGTTTAAATAACGCCTGACAGGAACTTCATAAAGTTGCATTTCAGTTCAATGTATTTCTTCTCCACTTCTTTTATCCTGTCTCTTAAAATATCCTGCGAACAAAGGGCATTAATATCATAGAGAGATTTTTTTTCAGCATCGTTTTCAAGCCGTTGCTGCTGTTCATCCAGCGCTGCATTCAATTGCGTCATTTGTTCCTGCTGAAAGGTCAGTTCTTTTTTGAAATGCATTTTTCCTTCCATGCTGTCATCCGTATCCATACCTGCGTCTTTTTCTACCAGTAATTTTTCAAGTACAGGTATTTCATTGGCTTGTGTATGGATGATTTTTAGCCATCCCTTATTTTCATCCAGGTACAGATGCACCCTGGATTCATCGGTCTGGAAAAGATTGTTCATGGCAAACGTTTTACAATGCAAATGTGCTGCAAATAACCAGCCTGCAAAATGACGGATATCAAAACGCGGTATGACCTTCATCAGTAAAATGTTGGCAGTGGAGGGTAGTTTAAGAAATCCTTTTTTCGAGCAGCCATCTGAATGGCTTATATGGCCGTTCCGGGCGGAGATTGAACCGTGTAATGGTATTTTGCTGGATATAATTTACTGCTTCATCAACCGAATCGGTTACTAAATATAATTTGTCTTCATCGGAGGAAATGGTGCCGTTGGCTTTCATCCGGTCAATATGTTTCAAAAGGTCATTGTGAAATTCCCTGTCAAAAATTACGATGGGAAACTGCTGGATCATTTTTGTCTGTATCAGGGTCAGGGCTTCAAAATATTCGTCCAGCGTACCAAAGCCACCGGGCATCACCACAAAGGCATAAGAATATTTTATCAATAGTGTTTTACGTACAAAAAAGAATTTAATATTCACCCATTTATCAAGATATGGATTTGGTTTTTGCTCAAATGGCAAAACGATATTGCAACCCACACTTCTACCACCTGCATCTTTAGCGCCTTTGTTGGCTGCTTCCATAATACCGGGGCCGCCGCCTGTCATGATGGTAAAACCCAGTTGTGCAATTCTGCCTGCCAGCTCTTCTGTTTTTTCAAAATAAGGATGCCCGTCTTTAAAACGTGCAGAACCAAAAATCGTGACACAGGGTCCTGCAAAATGCAAAGCCCTAAAGCCCTTAATAAATTCTAACAGCACTTCCACCGCAAACTTAAATTCCTTCCAGCGGTTCTGTGGGCCTTCTAAAAATTTTATTTCAGATTTTGTCATAGCAAGAATTGTTTACCAAACCTACTTGATTTTAAAAATAATCAGGCAACATTGTAAAAGGATTAACCAATAATAAGTTAAATAATTACAGGAATGGGTTGCCAATTATTAAAAAGAGTTTTTATGTTTACACAACCGGTTATTTTTTTACGATAAATAAACAGGAATTGTCAATCATTTACGATTGACCATTTCCTGTTTACCTTTCATGAATCAAAGCGTCACTTTAGAATCAAATGAACACAACTTTAACACCATGCGCTAAAATGCGCAGCAAAAAAACAACCATTCTTTTTTTGTTCATCGCAGCGAAATTTATTTTGCACTGGCTGCTAATTGATGACGCTTACGACTTGCACCGGGACGAATACCTGCATCTTGACCAGGCCAAACACTTAGCCTGGGGATACGATTCGGTACCGCCGGTAACTTCATGGATATCTTCCATCATTTTATTATTGGGCAATTCCGTTTTCTGGATAAAATTTTTTCCTGCGTTATTCGGCGCATTTACCATCATAATAGTATGGAAGATAACGGAGCTGCTGGGTGGCAATTTATTTGCGTTGGTTTTGGGCGCCACAGCGGTACTGCTATCCGCTATCTTACGCCTCAATATCCTGTACCAGCCTAACTCGCTGGAAATTCTTTGCTGGACTGCTTTTTATTATGCCATCATACAATACCTCCTTTCATACAACAGTAAATGGTTGTATGTTACTTTCGTAATCTTTGCTTTTGGATTTTTAAACAAGTATAATTTTATTTTTGTTTTGCTAGGTTTATTGCCTGGTATTTTGCTTACCAGCGAGCGAAAGGTTTTACTGAATAAACATTTGTATTTTTCAATGCTGCTGGCAATGTTGTTGGTAACCCCAAATTTGATCTGGCAGTGGCAAAATAATTTTCCTGTATTTTATCACCTTCGGGAACTGAACGATACACAACTGATAAATGTAAACCGGGCTGATTTTTTAAAAGAACAACTATTGTTTTTTATCAGTTCACTTTTTATTTTGATTGCAGCATTCATTTCATTTTTTATTTATCCGCCGTTCAAAAAATTCCGGTTGTTTTTTTGGGGTTACCTGTTTACCATGTTGCTGTATGTTTACTTAAAGGCGAAAGGCTATTATGCCATCGGGCTGTACCCGGTGCTGCTGGCTTTCGGTTCTGTTTATATCGAATCCCTGCTGCAGCAGGGATGGAAAAGGTATTTACAACCTGTAGCAATAGTAGTTTGTGTGGTGCTGAGTATCCCTTTATTCAGGATTGGTTTTCCCACTGCCAGCCCTGCTGCCATACAGGAGAAATTGCCACAGTATAAAGCGTTTGGTTTGCTGCGCTGGGAAGATGGTAAAGACCATAACCTGCCACAGGATTTTGCTGATATGCTGGGCTGGAGTGAACTGGCTTTAAAAGTGGATGCGTTATATGACAGCATTCCCGACAAAGAACATACCCTGGTGTATTGTGATAACTACGGACAGGCAGGAGCGATCAATTATTATTCAAGGCATAAAAGAATACAGGCTGTAACCAAGAATTCAGATTATATCAACTGGTTCCCGCCTGCTGATCATGAGATTAAAAATATAATTATGGTAAAGGATACCTGGGATAAGGACCCCGCAAGAACACGGGAAAAACTCCTGTTTGCCTCGGTAATGCTTAAGGGACGCATTGAAAATAACTACGCAAGAGAATATGGCACCAGTATTTATTTGTTGTTAAATGCCAATACGTCTATCAGTGCCATTCTGCACAAAGAAATTGCAGAAAGAAACAGCAGGCATTGATGTCCATTAAATGGAATTGTTGTTCACTTTATGGACAAACTTACTGGCCATTTTTTTTGAAACACAGGCCAGCCGCAGCTTTTATATTTGGCATATTACTGGAAGAAAGGCTGCAAAATAATATATATGCCGGAAGGGTCGGATTTCAAAATATTTTTAGTAGATGAAGATCTGTTTAGCTTAGCCATGTATGAACAGCATTTCCGTAACATGAGATGTAGTGATGTACAATTGTTTGACAGTATTGCACCCTGTGTAAACAGGCTGGACGAGCGGCCCCAGGTTATTTTTCTTGATTACAGGCTAAACCCGCAACAGGGGCTCAAGATATTGACCGCCATAAAAAAAATTATTCCTGAGGCCTATATTATTTTCATAACCGGTCCGGGTGGAATTATAGAGTCGTTGTTTTCGCTCAGGCAGGGCGCATTTGAGTATATAATAAAAGACGGTTGCTATGTGGCAAACATAGCGGCAACGATGAAAAAAATAAAACAGGCTGAAACGATGCTGCATAATAAACCGGTAAGGAGAAGAGATCATTAATAACCCAGGAATAAATAGTCAATTTTCAACGGTCAATTTTCAATGTTCAATTAAAAAAACGAGTTGCTTAATTAAACAGTAGTTTTGAGCAGCGACGCATGTTGTTCAGGGTATTTATCAAAAGCAATAAATGATTGCGTTCAAGCACACCCTTAAATTCAAAACTCCGAAACTCAAAGGAAAAGTTATCAGGTGAATAATGATCCCTAAACCATCTATTACCAGCTACCACTGCTGCCCCCTCCGCCAAAGCTGCCGCCACCAAAGCCACCAAAGCCACCGCCTCCGGACGAACCTCCGCCACCCCAGCCGCCGCCACCACCACCTCCGCCCAATGGGAAAAAGATCGGGCTAAACCCACGCCGGCTCATGAACGAACCACCGCGGCCGCCACCACCGCCACCAAGGGCAGAAAGGATGACAATTACAACAATAATGAGGAAAAATATTTTAAAAGGGGAGATGCCCTTTGATAAACGTTTGTTATAACCGGCTGGCGCCTTAAACTCGCCTTTTGTGGCTTGTATGATTGCATCGGTACCATGATCTATACCCCCATAATAATCGTTTCCTTTAAAGTTTGGAACGATGATGGTTTGAATTATCTGCTGGCATACCAGGTCGGGCAATGCTTTTTCAAGACCATAACCGGGTGAGATATTTAACTTCCTGTCATCTTTGGAAATCAACAATACAACACCATTGTTGTTTTTTTTGTCACCCACTTTCCAGCTTCTTCCTAATTCAATCGCCACGTCAGCAACGTCATTTCCTTCCAGGCTTTTCACAATTACCACCACTACCTGGTTGCTGGTAGTATCATCAAACTGGTACAGTTTCCTTTCTAACGCTGCCTGTTGGTCGGGCGTTAAAACATTGGCATAATCATTTACCAGCCTTGGCGGACTGGGTGGCTTTTTTATTATTTCGTCAATGGTTTGTGCCTGTAAAAAAAATACGCAAAACAAAGGCAGCAATATGGAAAGTAGTTTTTTCATTTATTTTTTAAGTGTATCATTTGCCAAAAACAATATCATCGGGCAATTCATTTTTGTCGGTAGTGGATTTGTAGGGAAATTCCTTTTTTAAGGTTTCTCCAATATGCCCCACACATTTTTCAATGCCGTTGCTGATGTTGTCTTTGGTGAAAAAAGTAATCATGTATTTCACTTCATTGTTCCAGTATTCTGCTCCAACCCTTTGATAAATACCTTCGTCAGCAAACAGTGCCAGTTCATGATCATCTATTGCGATGTACAAGAGTACTGCATTCCGCTCCTGTGTATTTTGCATTTTCAATTGAAAAAAAATTTCCTTTGCCCGGTCGAGCGGATCGACAAATGGGTTTCTACCTTCCACATAGATCCTTATTTCTCCACTGGTTTCTTTTTCAGCAATGCGGATCGCTTCCACAATCTGCTCCTGGTCGATAGGAGAGAAGAAAACTCTTTTCTTTTTAAAAAATGAAAAAATATTCACGGTAATTAATTAAAATTTTACTTCAATCGATTTGTCAGCACCGGCATCTGATTGAAACCCCTCTTTTGCTTTAAAACCAAACAGGCCACCGATGATATTGGTAGGGAAACTTTTTACAGAACTGTTGTAGTCAGCTACCGCCACATTAAAATCTTTACGGGCCACTTTGATCCGGCGCTCTGTGCCTTCCAGTTGTGTTTGTAACCCGGCAAATGCTGCAGCACCTTGTAATTGAGGATATTTTTCAACCGTTATCAACAGGCGGCTGGCAGCAGTTGCCAATTCATTTTGAACGGCTGTTTGCTGATTGTAAATATCCGCAGTTAGTTCTCCTGCCGAAACTGTGGTGCTGGCGGCTTTTGCCCTTGCTACTGTTACTTGCTGTAGTACCGTTTGTTCAAAATCTGCCTGGCCCTTCACGACATTTACGAGGTTCGGTATCAGGTCTATCCGTCGCTGGTAGGCACTGTTTACCTCGTTCCATTGCTTTTTTACCAACTCTTCTTTGCCCACTAATTTATTATAAGTAGTGATGCTGTAGATGGCCAGTATAACGATTACTGCAGCTACGATATAGCCACCATATTTTTTATTATTCATTGCCGTTAATTAGAATTTTACTTCCGGTGCTTTTTC
>Ga0105048_10002666_pt1 | contig 29062 bp, 31 predicted proteins | sample MAT05_FD_78382 | JGI IMG/M metagenome (GOLD analysis project Ga0105048, IMG submission 78382) | Freshwater microbial communities from Lake Fryxell liftoff mats and glacier meltwater in Antarctica - MAT-05 | ecosystem: Environmental > Aquatic > Freshwater > Ice > Liftoff microbial mat | place... | reverse complement strand
GCCGAGTCGAGATAGTGCAGCCCCGGGTTGGCGGCGAGCAACGGAAAATCAGCGCGGGGCGCGAGAGGACGGAGCGACATGGGACCTCTAGGAAGGAGCTAAGAGCTAAGAGCTCAGAGCTCAGAGCTCAGAGCTCAGAGCTCAGAGCTCAGAGCCAAGAGCTAAGAGCTAAGAGCTACGCGCCGCTCGCTGAGCAGCCAGCCGAATGTAGCCTTGTGCTGTTCAGCTCTGAGCTCTTAGCTCTTAGCTCTTAGCTCTAAAGAAACAAAAACTTCGCCATCGGCGACCTGAACTGAGTACGTCCCCAGGTCGTCGGTGGTGGGACCGGACAGTACGGCTCCGGTGCGCACGTCGAAGCGCGCGCCGTGCCACGGACACTCGAGCACATATGGTTCCACCAGATCACCGCCGGAGATCGCGAAATCACGGTGCGGACAGCGATCGTCCACTGCGTGCACCGTGTCCCCGTCGCGTACGAGACATACCCGCCGGCCGTCAGTCAGCACCACACCCAGCGGCAGCCCAGCGTCGATCTCGCGCAACGCCGCCGCGCGGACGAACCCTTCGGGCACACTCACGCTTCGGTACTGACCGACGGGACCGCATGGGTCGGCCCGTCGTCGAGCGCGGCTTTGAGCGTATGCCAGGCCAGCGACGCGCACTTCACCCGCACCGGAAAGCGCGACACCCCCGAGAACACCACCAGCTGCCCCAGATCCTTCCCACCGTTGGCGTCCTGCCCGAGCACCAGCGCGTGGAAGCGCTGGAACAGCGCCTCCGCTTCCTCGCGGGTCTTCCCCTTCACGGCCGACGTCATGAGCGATGCCGACGCCTTGGATATCGCACAGCCGTGGCCGGTGAACTTCACGTCGGTGATCACGTCGCCGTCGACCTGCAGCGCCACGTGCACTTCGTCACCGCACAGCGGATTCTTGCCGTCCGCGGCGCGATTCGACCCGTCGAGCACGCCGAAATTTCGCGGCTTGCGGTTGTGGTCGAGGATGACGGATTGGTAAAGCTCTTGAAGGTCAGACATGATGCCTTGAAAAAGCCGGTGGGTTTCGGGTGTCGAGTTCGAGTTCCGGGTCGTGAGTACCCATCACTCGAGACTCGAACTCGCCACTCGAGACTCACAAAAACTCAGTGATGTGTCTCACCCGTGAACCGCACCATCGTCAACTGCTCCAGCGCTTCCTTCACGGCGTCGTTCTCGATCGTCTCGAGCACATCGGCCGCGAAGGCGTACATGAGCAGCTGACGCGCCAGCAGCTGGCCCACGCCGCGGCTCTTCATGTAGAACAGCGACGCTTCGTCGATGCGCCCCACCGTGGCGCCGTGCGTGCACTTCACGTCGTCGGCGAAGATCTCGAGCTGCGGTTTGGTGTCGATCTGCGCGTCCTTCGACAACAGCAGCGTGTTGTTGGTCTGCTTGCCGTCGGTCTTCTGCGCTTCAGGGTGCACATACACCTTGCCGTTGAACACGCCGTGCGATGCATCGTCGAGCAGGCCTTTGTACGCTTCGCGGCTAAAGCAGTTCGGCGCCACATGCTCCACACGCGTCTGGTGATCGCCGTGCTGCGTGGCGCCCAGCATGTACAAACCGTTCAGCGTGGTCCCACAGCCTGCGCCCGCCAGCACCGTGAACACGTTGCTGCGCGAGAGCGCGGCGCCGGTCTGGAAGGTGAACGCCATGAAGTGACTGTCGCGACCCTGACGCGCTTCCACCGTACCCACATGAAACGCCGTGGGCGACTCCCGCTGAATACGCAGCAGTTGCAACGTGGCACCGTCGTCCACCGCCACTTCGACCACCGTGTTCGTGAAGTAGGACACGTCGGCCAGCGATACGTAGCTTTCGATCACCGACGCCTTCGCGTGCCGGTCGGCGATCAATACATGACGCGGATGGCTCATCACGCCGGCTCCACTGGCGTCGGTCACGTGCAGAATGTGCACCGGCACGTCGATCACCATTTCCTTCGCCACGTGGATCAGCACGCCCTCGCCGGCGAACGCGGCGTTGAGCGCGGTGAACCCATCACGATCGGCCGGAGCCGATACGCCCAGGTAGCGCGCCAGCAGCTCCGGCTCCTGCACCGCCGCCGTGGCGAGATGCATCACGCGCACGCCGTCTGGCAGCGTCGTGATCGACGACAAGGCCGGCGCATAGCGGCCGTTGAGAAACACCACCAGCGGCCACGTGCCCCCGAACGTGTACGGCTCGAGCGTCGCCGCCTCGAGGGTACCGACGGCACGCTCCAGGGCGGCCACGAACGGCGTGTTGGCGATCGCCGACACGCTCGTGTAACGCCAGTCTTCATTGCGCGTGGTCGGGAAGCCCAGGCGCGCGAACGCCTCGGCGCCAGCCGTGCGCAACGCGGCGAGCGGGGCAGGGGCGCCGTCGGTCGCCGAGACGGCGAACGCGGTGGCCTGCTCCTGGAAGGTCACCGTCGGGCTCGCGGAAGTGCTCACGGGAGTGCTCACGGACGTGATCACGCCGCCTCCAACACCCAGTCGTATCCGCGGGCTTCGAGCTCCAGCGCGAGCGACTTGTCGCCCGACTTCACGATGCGGCCGCCGGCCAGCACGTGCACGTAGTCGGGAATGATATAATCGAGCAGACGCTGATAGTGCGTGACCACGATCGCGGCGTTGTCCGGGCGCTTGAGCGCGTTCACGCCGTTCGCCACGATGCGAAGCGCATCGATGTCGAGACCTGAGTCGGTTTCGTCGAGAATGGCGAGCATCGGCTGCAGCACGGCCATCTGCAGGATCTCGTTGCGCTTCTTCTCACCACCCGAGAAGCCCACGTTGACCGAGCGGCTCATCATGCTCACATCCATATCGACCAGCTTGAGCTTTTCCTCGACCACGTCGAGAAACTCCATGGGATCGACTTCCTCGAGTCCCTTCGACTTGCGGATCTCGTTGTAGGCGGCACGCAGAAAATACGCGTTGGTCACGCCCGGGATCTCGATCGGATACTGGAAGGCCAGGAACACGCCGCTCTGCGCGCGCACTTCCGGCGCCATATCAAGCAGATCCATGCCGTTGTACGTGACCGAGCCACCGGTCACTTCATACGCCGGATGACCGGCCAGCACCTGCGCCAGCGTGCTCTTGCCCGAGCCGTTCGGACCCATGACCGCATGCACTTCGCCGGCGTTCACGGTCAGCGAGATGCCTTTCAGAATCGGCTTGCCGTCGATGGCGGCGTGGAGATCGTTTATGACGAGCATTATGAGAACGAAGTAAGGGGTACGGAGTGGGGAGTGCGGAGCCGGTTACCCGACGCTGCCTTCGAGTGTGATGCCAAGCAGCTGCTGCGCTTCGAGCGCGAACTCCATCGGCAGCTCCTTGAAGACTTCCTTGCAGAAACCGCTCACGATCATCGAGACCGCCTGTTCGGCGTCGAGCCCGCGCGCCTTGAGGTAGAAGATCTGGTCTTCGCCGATCTTGCTCGTGCTCGCTTCGTGTTCCAGGATCGCGCTGTTGTTCCCGACTTCGACGTACGGGAACGTGTGCGCGCCGCAGGCATTGCCCACCAGCATCGAGTCGCACTGCGTGTAATTACGCGCGCCCTCGGCCTTCGGCAGAATCTGCACCTTGCCGCGGTAGCTGTTCTGTCCCTTCATCGCCGAAATACCCTTCGACACGATGGTGGACTTCGTGTTGCGGCCGATGTGGATCATCTTCGTGCCCGTGTCGGCCTGCTGCATCTTGCTCGCCACCGCCACCGAGTAGAACTCGCCGACGCTGTTGTCGCCCTGCAGGATCACGCTCGGGTACTTCCACGTGATCGCGGAACCGGTTTCCACCTGCGTCCACGACACCTTCGCATTCGCCATCGCCTTCGCACGCTTGGTGACGAAGTTGTAGATGCCGCCCAGGCCGTTCTCGTCGCCGGCGTACCAGTTCTGCACGGTGCTGTACTTCACCGTCGCACCATCGAGCGCGATGATCTCCACGATCGCCGCGTGCAGCTGGTTGGTGTCGCGCTTGGGCGCGGTACAGCCTTCCAGGTAGCTCACGTAGGAGCCTTCGTCGGCGATGATCAGGGTACGCTCGAACTGGCCGGTATCCGCCGCATTGATGCGGAAGTACGTGCTCAGATCCATCGGGCACCGCACGCCCTTCGGGATGTAGCAGAACGACCCGTCGGAGAACACCGCGCTGTTCAGCGCCGCGAAGAAGTTGTCGCTGTAAGGCACCACCGAGCCCAGGTACTTCTGCACCAGCTCCGGATGCTCGCGCACCGCTTCGCTGAACGACATGAACAGGATGCCGTGCTTGCTCAGCTCTTCCTTGTACGTCGTACCGACCGACACCGAATCGATGACGGCATCGACCGCGACCCCGTTCATGCGCTTCTGCTCGCTCAGCGAGATGCCAAGCTTGCTGTACATGTCGAGCAGCTGCGGATCGACTTCGTCGAGCGACGCCAGCGGCTTGACCGACTTGGGCGCGGAATAGTAGCTCGCGGCCTGATAGTCGATGGGCGGATACTGCACGTTGCCCCAATGCGGCTCGGTCATGGTGAGCCAGCGGCGGAACGCCTTGAGGCGCCAGTCGAGCAGCCACTGGGGCTCGCCCTTCTTCGCGGAAATAAAACGGACCGTCTCCTCGGACAGACCGGGCGGGAGCGTGTCCGCCTCGAAATCCGTCGTGAAGCCGTACTGGTACTCGCGGTTGACGAGCGCCTCGATGGTCGAACTCATGCCTGCTCCTGTTTCTCAGCCGAAGGGTGGCTCAACACGTCGTATTCACATCGGCCGCAGCCGTCGTTCCGATGCGCGCCGCGCACCAGAGGAACGCCGAGCAGCCGCTCCACGAACTTCGCTTCCGCCGCACACGCTTCCGGGAACCGCTCGGCGATTTCACGCACCGCGCAGTTGTGGATACGCAGCGTGCTCACTGCGGGTTCTCCGTCGGCGCGGTCGACCTGCACCGCTTCCGCCATGTACCCCTTGGCCGTCAACAACTCGGCCACCAACGGCATGCGCTCTTCGAGCGGCAACGCCGCCAGCACCGGTCCGGCCTCGTCGGCCAGGCGGTTCCATTCCGACTCCAGTACGCCCGCGACAGCCGCCGAACCCTGCTCCGCGCGCAGCACATCGAGCGCGGTGGCGAGCACGGACACGTAGCTCCGGGGAAACAGCGCCTCACCGGCCGGCGCGAGTGAGTACGCGAATACCGGCGCTCCAACGCCGTGCACCGCGCGCTCGTAGCGCACCAACCCGTCCTCTTCGAGGGCCTTGAGGTAGCGACGCAGGCCGTTGGCCGTGAGGCCAAACTGCTCGCCGAGCTCGTGCGCCGTCAGTGGCTGCGCCTTCTTCAGCGCCACCAGTAATTCGGCTCGCACCCCTCGAAACCCCCCTAAAGCCCCGATCACATCCTGCATGAGGGATAATATAACTCGGGTTTGACCATTACGTCAACGAATCTGTTGACGAATTATCTTCGTGCACACGGACGGCAGGCGGCGCAGCCGTGAATGCGCCCGCAATCTCGAAAGCGGAAAATTCGTCGACGGCATCGCGCCAACGATCGGAAATGAGTACGATATCATCGTTGCGCGATTGCACGCAGCCCCCTTTCCAACGCGGTTCCTACCCGAGGCATCGAATGCCGTGCGTCTGACCGTCATCGTTGCCGTCGTGGTCTTGATCATCGGCGTGATCGCGCTGTTCCGCGCACAGCGTATGAATCGGGCATCTATCGAACGCGACGGGCTGTCGCGTTTTCGTGACGCGTTTCGTGGGCGGTACCCGGAGCTGTTGCTGGCGCAGGTGTATGCGTACCTCGCCGAGCGCCACGGCGTGGTGGAACCGCACTATATCGTGAACCCCACCGACAATCTCGAACGTGAGCACGGGCTGGTCGACCTCGATCTCGAGGATGCCGTGCTGGTGATCGCCGATCGTGCCGGTGCACGGCTGCCGCGTGCCAACGAGCTCGACGAGCTGAAGGTGAAAGTGCGTTCGGTGGACGACCTCCTGCGCTACCTCGAGCCGTTCTTTCGCCCGGAAGTGGTCAAGGGGTGAGTACGTGGCGCTCGTCGGTGCGGTCGGCGGCCACTGCCGCCCTGCTGTCGCTGTCGGCCGCCTGTTCGTCGTCTCGTGCGATCCGGCCGGTTGTGGAGCCGGCAGCGGCGTTGCCCGGATCGGACGCCGCCGGGCCGATCGGCGCCACGCCGACGCATATCGGCCCGCTCGATGCGCGGGTCGGCGCTGACGACCTCGACGCCCTCTGGGCGCGACAGCTCATGGTCCCGGTGGAAGGGATTTCGCGCGGCGCGCTCCGCGACAACTTCACGGCCAAACGCGGGGTCGGCATTCATGCGGCACTCGATATCCCCGCCCCTCGCTATACCGCCGTCGTGGCCTCCGACGACTGCATCATCGGTCGCCTGTTCTCGGGCCCGGTGGGCGGTATCGTGATCTACGCGTACGACCCGGGCCAGCAATTCGTGTACTACTACGCCCACCTCCTGCGGTACCGAAAAGGACTGGCCGTGGGCGACCGAGTCGCCAAGGGGTCGGTAATCGGCTACGTTGGAACCACGGGCAATGCACCACGGGATACGCCGCATCTCCATTTCCAGGTGATGAAACGGGCTGTGGGGCGTGCGTGGTGGGACGGTCCTGCCATCAACCCGTTTTCGTTTTTTGCGCTCGATGCCCTGCGTCCATGACGCCGGCTCGTCGGCGCCCGAGGGAGTCATGAGCATGAAGGGCAAGGACCGTGCGGCGTTGCGCGCGGAAGCACACCACCTGAACGTGCAGGTGCATATCGGTCACGCCGGACTCACTCCGGCGCTGCTCGCCAGTCTCAATGACGTGCTGCGCACGCATGAATTGGTCAAGGTGCAGGTGGCCAAGGCGGGCGACCTGACGGCGAAGGACGCCGCCCGTGATGCCGCCGAACGTGCCCGCGCCGAGGTGATTCAGGTGATCGGCCGCACGTTCACGCTCTATCGCGAAAATCCAGACCTCAAGCCTGCGGAAACGCCGCCTTGGCGCGGATAAGTTCCCGCCGCCGTTCCGCTTGTCGCGCGTGCACCGTCGACTATCTTCCCTTCAATCGCTACCATTCCTGGTCGCGTCGGACCCGAGACTTCGCTCATGCCCTACGTCATTACTGAAGCCTGCATTTCCGTCAAGGACAAGTCGTGTGTGGACGTCTGCCCCGTAGATTGCATCTACGAGGGAGAGAACCAGCTGTACATCCATCCCGACGAATGCATCGACTGCGGCGCGTGTGAGCCGGAGTGCCCTGTCACCGCGATCTTCCCCGAAGAAGACGTGCCTGTGCAGCTCAAGAGCTTCATCGGCAAGAACAAGGACGTCTTCCTCGAACCGAATCCGCCGGGACGTCCCACGCGCTGAGGTGCGTTCGTCAGGTGAGTTCGTTTGTATGCACAGCGGGCCGCGACAACATGTCGCGGCCCGCTGTCGTGCGTGGTCCCGCCTGGGTCGTCTCGAGCGAACTAGAACGCCCAGCCGCGGTTCTTGAGCCAGAACAGTCCGCACAACACCACGTACTGCAGCACCGTCGAGCGCTCGCTCCAGATCGCCTCGGCCCAATCGTGCTGCCCCGACGTACTGCCACTGGGCGGACGACCGAACCAGCGCGGCGTCCGTGCCTTGTAGTCCAGATACTCCTGGCCAAAAATCGATTCCAACACGCCTTCTTCGTAGCGCACGATCAGCGTGTACTCGATCGCGAAGATCACGATCGCCACGGGAATGAACCAGTACACGCCCGACACCACCGTGAAGCCGATCCACGCCAGAAAATTGCCCACGTACAGCGGATTGCGGCACCACGCGAACGCACCGTAGGTGACGAGGCGCTGTACGTCGCGCGAGCGACGACGCGTGACGGTGCCCGCTGCGGCGACGCCCGCGGTCCGCACCATTTCACCCAGCAGTACCAACAGCAGTCCGGCAATCCAGCTCTGCGGCGACTGCACGCCCGGCACCAGCAGCGGCACCGCCAGAAACGGCACAGGAAGCCAGCCGCGGTTCTTGAACAGCACCTGACCGATACGGGCGGCAGGAGAACGTTCGGCTTCGGAAACAGGAGCAGTCATCGACGGCAGACTAGAGCGAATAGGAAAGCGCCGCCGTCGAGTCGGTCAGACCGAATCGGCGAGCGTCGCGAGGAAGTCGGAGAGCGCATGCGTCGTCGCTGCAGGGCGCTCGACGCAGGGCAGGTGACCCGCCCCCGCAATGATCTCCATGCGGACGCGCGCCGCAGCGGGGAGGGCTTCGGCGATCGCGCGCGCCTCCGTGATCGGCGTCAGCACGTCGTCTTCCCCCACGACCACGAGTGTGGGAACGGTAATCGTCCCGAGCGTTTCCCGTGAGTCCGGACGGTCGCGAAGCGCCTGCAGCGCCCCCGTGATCCCGGCCGCCGACTGCCGCGCCATCATCACCCGGATCGTGTTCACCACGTCGGGACGCCGCGCGCGCGACTCCTTCCCCAGCATTCCCTGAAGCTGCGCATCGGCGATCGCTCGCGAGCCGTCCCGCCTCACCATCGCGATCAGCTCGTCTCGCCGTGCGCGGGTCTCGTCGTCGTCGGCCCCTGCCTTGGTATCCGAGAAGACGAAGGCGCGAATGCGCTCGGGGTGCCGCCGCCACATCGCCATTGCGACGTACCCGCCCATGGACAGGCCACACACCACGGCCGACTCGATCCCCAGCCAGTCCAGCAACGCGATGACATCGTCGGCGTACTGGTCCATCGAAAACGGACCGTGCGTGCTCGAGTGCCCGAAGCCACGCAGGTCCGGCACGATGCAGCGCACGTGAGGCGCCAGCGACAGGCGCTGCGCCGTCCACAAGGTGCGATCGTGCGGGAAACCGTGCAGGAAGACCACGGGAAGCCCATCGCCGCTGTCGTCGAAGCCGACCTGATACCCCGGGAGTTGCGCGATCATGTCGCCTTCGGTACCGGACCGCTGTCCGCCACCTCCATCACCAGGTCCGGATCGACGTCTGCGCGCGCCATGACATCCACCTTACGCTGCCGCCGCATCGCCTTCTCGCGGGCATTTTCGCGTTCGGCCATCATGCGGAGCGGCACCAGCACCGTCGCCGTGAGCGGGACCGCCACCATCAGTCCGACGAAACCGAACACCAGCGTCATCAGCGCTTGCGCCACCAGCGTGATGGCCGGAGGCAGGTCCATCTCGCCGCGCATGAGATACGGAATCAGCAGGTTGTTCTCGACGAACTGAATACCCCAATACGCGACGAGCACGGCGAGCGCCTTTTCGGGCGAGTCCACGAAGGCCATCAAAATCGCCGGCACCGCGCTCAGCACCGGGCCCACTGTGGGGATGAACTCGAACAGTCCGGCAATGAACGCCAGCGCGAACGGTGCCTTCACTCCAAGGATCAGCAACACGATCATACTCACGACACCGATCACCACCATCGCGATCATTTGTGTGACGAGCCATTTGCGCAGCACCTTCGCGATTTCTGCCAGCACCAGTCGGACCTGCGCCCGCGAGGTCGCAGGTACCACCGACAGGAGCCAGCCGCGATAGACCTCGGGCTCGGCGCCGATGTACATCGCGAGAAACACCATCAGCACGAACGCGGTCACGACGGCCAGCGTGTTCGACACGAAGGAGAACAGGTAGCGCGACGCGCCACCCATCCCCTCCGTGATCCGCTTCTTGATCGCCTCGCTCGGCGACGCGGCGATCGAGTCGGCGACCTGGCGCATGGCCTGCGCGGCCGTCGGCTTTTGTAAGCTCGTCGCTGGCATCCCCGCCGGCCGCGAGACCGCGACGGCCGAACCGCCAGCACCGGCCGGCGGCGTTGCCGCCGACTTGATCAGCGTGCCTACCAGCCCGGTCCGCTTGGAATCGATCCACGTCTGCACCTTGTGGATCGCTTCCGGAAAGTCGGTTTGAAGCTGTTTGCCTTGCTCGATGAGCGTGGGCGCCGTCAGGGCCAACACGCCCCCGATGGTGCCTAGCGTGCCAAGGACGATCAGCGCTGACGCGATACCTCGCCGGATCTTGAAGCGCTCCAGGTAGTCCACCCCACTACCGGCCGCCAGGCCGAAGAGCGTGGCCAGAAACACGAGGAAGACGAGTGAGCTCACGGACCAGAGCAGCTGTAGCCCAAACCAGACGGCGAGGGCCACGACGGACGCCCGGGCGATATCGGCCGTACGCCAGCCTCGCCGTTCGGGGGAGAGCGGCTCGGGGAGCAGATCCTGATCGTCAGTGGTCATGTGCACGAACATACTGCGAAGGACACGCCGGCGCGGTGCGGGAGGTACGAGTCGCATTCATTCGGCCAATTTCCCCCTCTGTGAAGGGGACCGATGTACCTTTCCGATAGCCATGTCAGCATCCGCTCCGCTCTATCTCGATACGGTCGACGCCGTCGATCAGTTCCTCGCGAATCTCCAGCCAGTTCGTGCCCTCGCGCTCGATACGGAGGGCGCGAGTTTTCACCGCTTCGTCGACCGCATCTATCTGCTGCAGCTGTCGACCGATCGTCACGAAGCGGTCATTGACCCGTTGCCGATCGGCAAGCCGGCCCGATTGGGTGCCCTGATCGAAGATCCGAAGGTTGAAATCGTGTTGCACGATGCCGATTACGATCTGCGGTTGCTGCATCAGGATTACGGTTGGCAGGTGAAGAATCTGTTCGACACACGAGTGGCTGCGCAGCTGCTGGGCATTCGCGCCTTCGGTCTCGCCGCGTTGCTGGAGCAGTATTTCGGCCTCAAGCTCGACAAGAAGCATCAGCGCGCCGATTGGAGTATGCGTCCGCTCACGGCCGACATGCTCGACTACGCAGCGCAAGACACACGCCACTTGCTCGGGCTTCGTGACCAGCTCCATCAGCAACTGGTGGCGAAGGGTCGTTGGCACTGGGCGCAAGAAGAGTTCGTACGCGCCGAAACGACGCGCTGGGATCCCGATCAGGCCGAGCAGAGCTTTCTGCGCATGAAGGGCGCGCGTGATCTCACCCGTCGCGAACTCGCGCGTCTTCGTGAACTGGTGAAGTGGCGTGACTCCATCGCGTCCGAACTCGACCGCGCCACGTTCCGCGTGGCCGGCAACGAAACCCTGCTCGATCTCGCGCGCCTCGCCCCGGCAACGCGGGACGCACTATTCGCGGTCAAGGGCTTCCCGCGCGGCATGAACGACGCCCGTGCCCAAGACGCGCTGCAGGGTATTGCCCGTGGCAACGATGTCGCCGAAGCCGATCTCCCGCGCTTTGCCAAAGCTGCGCGTTGGGATCGGGAAGCCGACTTCGACGATCGCGTCGGGCGCCTCAAGGCGGTCCGCGACGCCATCGCCGCCGATCTCGACCTCGATCCAGGCGTGCTTTGTTCGCGAGATCGCATGGAAGCGGTGGTTCGACGTCGTCCACGTCACGTCGATGACCTGCAGGAGCTCCCCGAACTCCGGAAGTGGCAAGCCGAGGTCCTCGGCCCGGGCTTCGTGAAGGCGCTGGCCCCGTTCGCCACGGGCTCCGACTCGCCCTACAAGGCCGAGTAGACTCGCTCGGCCCGCTGCGCCGACGTGTGGCGCGTTCGCTGCGGTCGTATCGAACACGCACAAGGTGTGCTTCGCGCGCAACACCTCTAAGGAAATGCACAAATTCATCCCCGTCGCCAACACCGGCATTCCATTCGGTGCAACCGACATATTCGCAAGGGCTTAGTGCGCTCGGCGAGCGCGGCCTCAGTGGCCGAGTACCTGTCGATATAGTCGTGTTCAAAGCGGCACGCAGAGTGCTTTAGGAAGGAGACAAGACCCACTCGGTTTTGTTGTGATCCTCCCGCCGGCCAACAGTATGCGACTCGATACGCTCCGCGCTTCACGCATCCAAAGCCTGTTCGACACCGTCCTCGGACGGTTTCTCGGGATCGCGGCCGTCGTCGCCGCCGTGGATCTGATTTCGAAGGAGGTCGCCGTCCGGTCACTGGGCGCCACCGGGATCGTGCCGATCAGCGAGCGTTTTTCGCTGTTCGTCGTGTACAACACGGGGAGCACGGGGGGAGTGCATATTGGGCCCTATACCTGGCATCTCAACGTACTGATCACGGTGCTGGCCGTTGGCCTGATCGCGTCGGTGGTGCAGGCGATCTCCGCCGTGGACCCGCGCGCCACGCGAGCGCTGGCACTCGTTGCCGGCGGCGCCGTGGGCAATTTGCTCAGCATGCTGTTCGGCCCCGAAGGCGTGGCGGATTTCCTCGCCATTCGCCTGAGCCGCGACATCACGATCGTGGCGAACCTCGCCGATTTTGCCTTGTGGACGGGCGCGGTGATGCTGGCGCCCGTGGCCCTGCTGCTGGTCCGACTGGCGCGCGCCGAGCGCGCACAGCGCGCGGCGCTGACGGCCGTTAAGCTGGCCTGACCTTCGCCTGCGTTAGAAACCCATGTAGGCGCGGACCCGGGGCTCGATGCGCTCCGGCGTCCAGGGTGGCGACCACACCAGGTTCATCGTGACGTCGCCGATGCCGGGGATCAGGCGCAGCTGCTGTTCCGCCTCGCCCATGATTTCCGGGCCGGAGGGACATCCCGGAGACGTGAGACTGATGTCGATCTGCACGTTGGATCCGTTCACGTGTACCTCGTAGATCAACCCGAGGTCGACGATGTTGATGTTGAGATCCGGATCCTTCACGCGGCGCAGCACGAGGCGCGCCTGATCGGCGAAAATTGCACTACCGGTGGAGTCCTGCGGGGCCGCGTCGGAGATCTCTGTGCTGGCTGGCTCCGGGGCCATCGTCGGGTCTTGGATCTGATCCATGCAGGAATAATAACCGACTAGTCTAGTCCCTGTTCAGCCGACAAGACGTTTACCGCATCTTCTTGACGGTCTTCTTGGCCGGCGTCTTTTTCTTCGCCGTAGACGACTTGGCCGTGGACGACTTGACCGAGGACGACTTGGCCGTGGACGACTTGGCCGAGGACGACTTGGCCGAGGACTTTCTGGCCGAGGACTTCTTGGCCGTGGTCGTCTTGGCGGAGGCTCGCGTGACCGCCGCGCGCTTGACTGCGGCCCGCTTGGCAGCGGCAGCCCGTCGACGCGACGCGGCGCTGCCGGCTCGGCTCGAGCGGAGGGGCCGGTTCCAGTCCTGCGCCAGATCAGCGCGGAAGCTGACCGGCATCGCCCTCACTCCATTGGGGTCGTCCATCACCGCCAGCACCGCGGCGTCGGCCAAGTCGTTCCGTACATCGGCAATGACCTTGCTCGGTCGGCGGGCGCGGGCGGCGTGCACCCGGTTGGTGAGCAGAATGACGAACATCTGCCGGTCGGGATCGATCCAGAGCGAGGTTCCGGTAAAGCCAGTGTGGCCGAACGCGCGCTCGGACATGTACTGGCCGCAGCCCGCCCCGCCGTTGCAAGTGTCCCAGCCCAACGCGCGATGGCCGGCCGCCCGCTTGGTGAAGAGTGCCACCGCCGAATCGGAGACCACCCGCACGCCGTTGTACACGCCACCGTCGAGGAGCATCTGGGCAAACACCGACAAGTCTTCGGCGGTGCTGAACAGCCCCGCATGTCCGGCCACGCCACCGAGGGCATAGGCGTTTTCGTCATGCACCTCGCCACGCAACGGATAGCCGCGCGGAGGGGCGATCTCGGTGGGCGCCGTGCGTACCGACGACATGGCCTCCGGTCGGAAATGCGTGTCCGTCATGCCCAGCTTCGCGAACACGCTGCGCTCGAGAAAGACGTCGAGTGACTGCCCACTGGCGACTTCCGCCACGAAGCCCAGCAGGTCAGCGCCGAGGTCGGAGTACTCATAGCAATTGCCGGGCACACACTGGATCGGCGACACCAGCACAGCCGCACGCGCTTCGGCCGGGGTCTTCGCGATACGCCAGAGTTCACGTCCGGCCGGGAGACCGGCCCGATGCGTGAGCAGGTGACGAACCGTCACCTGGTCGCGCAATCCGCCGGAAAAATCGGGGAGGTACCGGGACACCGGAGCGTCGATATCGACCTTGCCCGCATCGTACAGCACCATGATGGCCGTGGTGGTCGCCACCACCTTCGTGAGCGAGGCCAAGTCGTAAATGCTCTCCCGCGACGTGACCCGGGTCCGCCCGGTCCAATCGAGCGAGCCGAAGCCGCGCGACCACACCGAGTAGCCCTTGCGTCCCACGACCACCGCGGCGCCGGGATATCCGCCGGCATCGACTCCACGCTGGACCACGCGATCGATCGTGGACAGGCGGGTCGAGGACATGCCGACCGCCGCCGGCTCCCGTTCGGGGAGCCCGCTGGTGGCCGTCATGTCGGCAGCAGCGATCACGAGTGCGGCGAGCAGTAACACCAGTGGTGTCCGGCCGTAGGGAGAAGAACCAACGCTGGGCGCACACGCCCACTATGACGAATTAAGACGGACGGCTGCGCCCGTCAAGAAGCCCTACCCTGTTTTCACGATCCGGTTCGCAGAAGGCAACCCCGATTCGGTGATGTCGCGGCATCTGCGGTACCAGGCAACCCATTGGACACATCCGGTGACAGATTCGGTGGAACCCATGGAAACCGACGCCGCTATCGTCCGCCGGGCGATCGAGGGCGACGAGCGAGCCATGCGCCTGCTGTGGAATCAACACGCGGCGCATGTGGATGCCGTTGTCCGTCGACTCGCCGCAGATCCCGACCTTGCCGAGGACATCGCGCAGGAGGTCTGGATCCAGATCTTTCGCGCCCTCCCGTCATGGCGGGGAGACGCGAAATTCAGCACTTGGGTGCATCGCGTGGCCATCAATCGCACGCTGAACGCGCTGCGGCGAACCAAACGACTCGCCGCGACCGAAACGGCCATCGAGGAAGATTCGGCGTATGTCGAGCAGGACGCCGATCGCAGCATGCTGGCGCAATCGATCGACGAGGCGGCGCGCCAGCTGTCGCCCGGCGCACGGACCGTGTTCCTGCTGCACGATGTGGAAGGCTATACCCACGAAGAAATCGCGATGGAGCTGGGGATCACCCCCGGCGGATCGAAGTCGCAGCTCTTCAAGGCGCGCGCGAAGCTCCGTCGGTTGCTCGCTCCGCTTGTCGAAACCTCATCAACCGCCATGGATCGCAGCTATGCAGCACCTGGATTCTGAGCGGCTCGCCGCGTTCGATCACCAGACCTTCACGGTCGAGGAGCAGGCGCACGTCGCCGCCTGCGCCAGCTGTCGAGGGGAGGTCGAGGCGTACACCCAGCTCGTAGAGCTGGCCGGCGGGCTCGTCACGCGCGACGCGGCCGTGTCGGGACCTCGCCTTTCGTCGTGGGAGTCGATTGCCGGTGGACTGCGGCAGGACGATGAGTCGGTCAACGCCGCGCCGGTCAACGCCGCGCCGGTCAACGCCTCCGTCACGGCACCGATCACAAAGCCGATCACGTTCGCAGCCGGACGTACGTTGTTGTCGACCCCGTGGTGGTCGCGCTCGTCGCTGCGCGCGGCGGCCGCCGTCGCGCTGATGGTCGGTGGGGCTGTGCTTGGTCGCGCCAGCTCCGTCGCGCCGCTGTTGTTCGCCGATCGCTCGGCCGACTCGGCCAGCGTGATGGCTGAATCGTTGGGGATGGGCGATGTGTCGCTGCGTCCCGCCACTTACGGCGCGGCCGGTGAGTTCTCCTCAATGACTCAAGCCACCAGCGTATTGAGTCGCGCGCAGCACGACTACGAACGCGCGTCGTTGTGGCTGGCCGCCAACGACAGCACGCCGCACGACTCCGACGTGTACCGCGCCCGTCTCGCCGCACTCGATCAGATGATGGCGGCGTCGCGCGCAGCCCTCATCGATTCCCCGCAGGATCCGGTGCTCAACCAGTACTATCTTGCCGCGTTCTCCGCGCGCGAGGCCACGCTGCAGCAGCTCGGTACCTCGCTGCCCGTGGGCAAGACCATCGAGCGATACTGATATGCGCTTCCCGTCTTTTTTCGCGATTGGACTGGTGTTTGCGGTCGGGACACTCAGTGCGGTTACCCTCGGTGCGCAGACCACCGCGCACCCGCCCATGCCCACGCCCACGCCGACCCGAGTGCGCGTGACGATGCGTGCCAGCGCCGCCGCGAACGCAAACGCAAACGCGAACGCAAACGCGAACGCCTGCGCCGAGCTGGCGGCGACGCCGTCGGCGCTCGTGAATGCCCCCGAAGGCATGGCGTTGCTGCGGTTCAAACGCGAGCTCGAAAGCGCCGCATTTACGCTGGAGCAGCACCAGCAGCTGCAGGGCGTCGATGGGCAGCGGATTACGCAGGTGCAGCGCGGTGTCGATTCACTGATGCACACGATCATCGTGCGCGTGCAGCGCCCCGATGGTCCCGACGGTGGGGTAATCACCGTGCTGCGCGGCGACAGCGTCGGCACGCTCCGATTCAGCGCTCCACAGATTCTGGCGAACATCCGGACGCTGCAACCGCAGATCACGGCGTTCATCGCGGCGGCAGAAGCGCAGTCGGGGCGGGACGTGAATGAGACCGGCTACATGGGTGTCGGCTTGCTTGGTGCACAGGTTCGTACGGTCACGCCGGAGGGAGTGCTGGTGAGTCACTGCGATTATCCCGTGGTCGAAACGGTCGACGCAGGTTCGCCGGCGTCTCGTGCCGGTGTGCTCGCTGGCGATACCGTGCTGGCGTACAATGGTCGCGATCTCGAGCAGCGCGCCGTGAACTATCGGCGCATGCTGGTGCCCGGAGAGACGGTGCGCATGCGCGTGAAGCGCGGAGCCAAGGCACGCGAGATTCCGGTTGCCGTGGTGGCGCGCAGCGCGGAGCGGCAGATCGTGCTGATGTTCCGTCCCGATGAAACGACGTCGGCGCTGGCCCCCGACGCGCCACGGGCGCTGAGCGGGCAACTTATAATATCGTCGGCGGCGCCCGTCACGGCAGCGCCGGCCCCGATCATGGGTACCGTGTCCACGAATGGGGTCGCGGTACTTCTTGGCGCGCAGTTCTCCACGGTCGATGACGACTTCGCACAGGTGCTGGGGCTCGAGCCTGGCATGCTCGTGCTGCACGTGTCGCAGGGGTCACCGTTCGCTGAGGCTGGCCTGCGCGGTGGCGAAATCATTCGCACCTTCAACGGGGCTGCCGTGCGGGATGTGCAGGCGATGCGTCGCGCGATCGTCGGCGCGGGAGCCGGTTCCGGTTCCGGTTCCGGGGCGCGGTCCGCGCAGCTGTCCGTGCTCTCACGCGCCAGCGGAACCCGGACCGTCACGCTCCGCTGGTAGGCAGAGCCAAGGGCGGCGCCGAGGGCGGCGCCAAAGGGCAGGGCCAAGTCGAAATGCTACTTCACGCTGCCGGCGGGAACGGTATACAGCAATCGCACGGTTGCGCGGTCGGTTTCGCTCAGCTCGCGCACCCGCACACGTGCCGACATGATGTCGTCGGACGACTCGGCGTGATCGAGACCGAGCAAGTGACCGACCTCGTGCAACGCGATCGCGCGCATTTGCGGCGGCGTGACGAACCCGCCGCCCGGATGTGATACGGCGAGCTGAATGTCGCTCGATACGAGCCAGTACGCCGCGTCGCGGCTCCACATCGTCTTGCCGCTGATGCCGTTGGCGAACGCACTTGTGAAGCGCACATGGACGTCGGCACTCGCCGAATCGACCACGAACGTGAAGCGGACGGGAATGCCCGCTTGCACCCAGGTGTCGAACGCATCGCGCACGACCGGCAGATAATCGGGCCGCCATCCCTCGATCTCCTCGCCGTCGCGAATGAACACCCGCAGCGGCCGAGTGGTGCGATCGGGCCAGCGGGTCAGTGCCGAATCACGTGAGCGCAGCAACGCGTTCATGTAGGTGCCGCCGATGCCGGGCGCGAGGCGACGGCGCATCTCGTCGGCCGAGATCGACGGACGATCGGGACGTAACAGCAACGAGGAGGCTACCAGCACTTCCTCGCCGTGCCGTACCGCGCGCGGCACAATGATGCCGCCGTCCAAGGCGAACTGGATGCCGCTCGGGCTCCGCTCGTCGATGGCGCCGGCGGCCTCGCTCCGTGTAGCGGGGGTGCGCACGCCGACCGTCTGCCCGCCGATGAAGCAGGCCAGGCCGACCACACAGCAAGCCAGCAGCGTTTCCGCGGTCTTCATCGGGTCGCGTCAGGAGTGTGGTGATCCCTCCGCGAGGAAGGCGTGCACCGCAGCGAAGCACGCGATCGACGATCGCGCCGGGAGGGATCTCCGCCACTCCCTGCACGACGAGTGTCGGCGTCGGCAGGTCACGGCGCGTCTCGCCCCGAATACGCGCGACGGCCTGCCTCACGTCCATGGCACGACCGCATCGACCAGCCGTCCGGTGTCGATCACCTCGTGCAATTCATCGCCATGCGCGGCGCTGGCCTCGAGGATCGTTTGCCAGCGCTGCATGCGTTCGGCTTCGGTGAAGTCGAAGACGTCGCATCGGATTGCAGGGCGCCGTGGCCAAGGTGCCGCGTGAGTAACGATCCGGATACCCGATTGACTTTGTCGGGATACGGATTTTAACGTTCGCATTCCTTTATGAGAACCATTCTCAAAAAAGAAACCTGTGCGCCGCTTTCGCCGGATACTTTTCTGGACTCATCTCGCCATTGGTCTCGCGGCGGGTGCACTCGTGTTCATCATGGCCGTCACCGGCGTCCTGTTGACGTACCAGAAGCAAATGACTGGTTGGGCCGACCTGCGCGGGTTGAACGGAGCGCCAGCGGCCGCCGGACAGGCGCCACTCCCAGCCGATACGCTGCTGACCCGAGTGGCGGCGACCCACCGGACCAGGCCGACGGCGATCGTCTGGCGCTACGGAGCGAACACGCCTGTGGAGGTACAATTCGGGCGCGAGGCGCGGGTCTTTGCCAACGCCTACACGGCCGAAGTGCTCGGCACGGGTTCGGCCGCCATGCGTGGCTTCTTTCGGCAGATGACCGATTGGCACCGCTGGCTCGCGACCAAGGGAGATACGCGCGACTTGGGTCGTGCCGCGACCGGCGCGGCGAATTTAGCCTTCCTGCTGATCGTGCTGAGCGGCATGTGGCTCTGGTGGCCGCGCACCCTCACGTGGACGTCGGTACGCAACGTGGCGTGGTTCCGCGGGGGACTCGCGGGCAAGGCCCGCGACTTCAACTGGCACAACGTGATCGGCTTTTGGAGCGCGGTCCCGCTGGTGATCGTGGTGGCATCGGGGGTCGTGATCTCGTATCCGTGGGCCAGTGCGCTCGTGTTCCGAGTGGTCGGTGAGGCGCCTCCGGCACGCACCGCATCAGCGCCGCCGGCCAGTGCACGCCCGACCGGCCCCGGTGCCCTTCCCGGCTCGCTGCAGCCACGATTGGTCACGGCGCAAGTCGAGATGCCCAACTGGCGCACGATTTCACTCACGCTGCCCACCAAGCCCGATGAGGACGCGTCGTTCTTGCTCGACCGCGGTATGGGCGGCGAACCGCACAAGCGCGCTACCGCCGTCATCAGCATCAACGGTCGGCTATCCGAACTGCGGACCTTCTCCACGCAGAGCCCAGGGCGCCGACTGCGCTCGATCCTGCGCTTCGCACATACTGGTGAAGTGCTCGGGGCCCTTGGGCAAACGATCGCCGGACTGATCTCCCTCGGCACTGCCATCCTGGTGCTCACCGGCGTCGCCCTCACGCTCCGCCGCTTCCGCGCCTGGTGGCGCCGTCGCTTCGCCTCCGCGGTCTCGTAGGCAACCCGAACCCGCTATTCGGAATTGCAAACCAACCAACACAGTCACCTACCCGAAAACTGCAACAGCTGGAACACGGAGACCACAAATGGACGGAAACACCACCGATAGGATGAATAGCGCTTTTTCGCGTATCCGTGCCGTTTCCGTGCATCCGTGATCTCCGTGTTCCGGCTATTGCCGTTGCTTTCGTCGGAATCGCCAACATGGTCAAGTCTGGTGGTTGCCGCCCACGGCCCCGTAGTGCGATAGTCAGAGCATGACGTCACCGCTATCAGAGATTGCCGGGCTCCCTCGTCCGAAGGACGACGAACTCGATCTCTTCGGGATCACGCATCAGGGACTGGTGCGCACCAGTAATCAGGATCATTTCCTGCTCAGCACGGTGCATCCGCAGGTAGTTGTTCATTCCACCAGCTTGGTCTCGATCGACCAGATCACACTGCGCGGCGAGCGCCTCGCGACGATCATGCTGGTGGCCGACGGCGTGGGCGGAAGTGTGGACGGTAGTGAAGCCAGTCGCCTCGCGACCATCGCCGTGACAGAATACTTCGCGTCGGCGATGCGCTGCTACCATACCGTCGGGTCGGCCAGCGAGCACGAGTTCACGCAAGCCCTACGCGATGCCGCCATCGAGGCGCACAATCGTGTGCGCACACAGGCCGAGGCGCAGTTCGAAGGGCGACGCATGGCCAGCACGCTGTCGGTGGCGATCGTCGTGTGGCCGTGGCTGTACGTCGTGCAGGTGGGTGACAGCCGCTGCTACACCTTTCATGACGGTGTCCTGCGGCAGGTCACGCGTGATCAGACGATTGCGCAGGAAATGATCGACCGCGGCGCGTTGACGCCGGAGCGGGCCTACAACTCGCCGCTCAATCACGTGCTCTCCAGCGCCATCGGCGCCGAGGAAGCGCTGCCGGTGATTTCCCGGGTCGATGTCGGCAAGCGCGGCACGGTGACGCTGGTGTGCTCGGATGGTCTCACCAAGCACGTCACCGACGACGAAATCGGCTTGGCCATCAATCGGATGACGTCGGCCGAGCAGCTCTGTCGTGAGCTGCTCGACCTCGTGCTGGAGCGCGGTGGTAGTGACAACGTCACCATCGTCGCGGGTCGCGCCCGACCGCAGTAGTCGTTACGTGATCACCGTCGGTGCCGTCCGTCCGGTGCGCGTTTCCAACTCGCTCATCGCAAGTGCGGCGGTCACCAAATCCGCCAGCGCGTGTGCGGTGTCCATGCCAAGTCGCGACGCATCGGTCTCGCGCGACTCGATGTAGAGGCGAATCGTCGCGCCCTCGGTTCCCGTGCCCGACAGACGGAACACGATGCGGGCACCGTCGTCGAAGAACACGCGAATGCCCTGATTGGCACTCACACTGCCGTCCACCGGATCGGTGTACGTGAAATCATCGGCGCTGCGCACGCGACGTGACGCGGCCATCGTGCCGGGTAACGTACTGAACTGCGAACGCAGATGCGCCATCACGCCGTTGGCCGCTGCTGTGGCCACTCCTTCGTAGTCGTAGCGCGTGTAGTAGTTGCGCCCGAAGCGCTCCCAGTGCTCGCGCACGATCGCCTCCACCGTTTGGCCACGCGCGGCCACGATGTTGAGCCAGAAGAGCACGGCCCAGAGTCCGTCCTTTTCGCGCACGTGATCGGAGCCCGTGCCGAAACTTTCCTCGCCGCAGAGCGTGATGCGGCCGGCGTCGAGCAGATTGCCGAAGAACTTCCAGCCGGTGGGGGTCTCGAAGCAGGGTATGCCCAGCGATGCCGCCACGGCATCGACAGCCGCGCTGGTCGGCATCGAACGCGCCACGCCGCAGAGTCCCCGCGCGTACCCGGGCGCCAGCGTGGCGTTCGCTGCGAGCACGGCCAGCGAATCCGACGGTGTCACGAAGAAGCGCTGTCCCAGAATCATGTTGCGATCGCCGTCGCCGTCGGACGCTGCGCCGAAGTCGGGTGCGTCGTAACCAGACAGTTCTTCGACCAGCTCGTGCGCGTACGTGAGATTGGGATCGGGGTGTCCGCCACCGAAGTCGGGGAGCGGCACACGATTGATGACGGTGCCAGAGAGCGCCCCGAGCCGACGCTCGAGGATTTCCACGGCGTAGGGACCCGTAATCGCGTGCATCGCATCGAAGCGCATGCGGAACCCGCTCGCAAACAAGCCACTGATCGCGTCGAAGTCGAACAGCGACTCCATCAACGAGGCGTACGCCGACACGGGATCGACCACGTCGAGTCGCAACGGGCCGACGTGATGCGTACCGAGATCGTCGAGATCGAAAAGCGGAAGATCGGCGATCTTGTACTGTCGCATCTCACTCGCACGTTCGGCCACGGCGTTGGTGAACGATTCCGGCGCTGGCCCACCGTTGCCGGTGTTGTACTTGATGCCGAAATCGCCGTCAGGGCCGCCCGGGTTGTGACTGGCCGACAAAATGATGCCGCCCTGCGCACCCGAGCGAATGAGGTGCGAGGCCGCGGGCGTGGAGAGTAGCCCCGCGCGCCCGACGATCACATGCCTGATGCCGTTGCCGGCCGCCATGCGGATGATCGTTTCGGTGGCTGCGCGGTTGTGATACCGTCCGTCGCCGCCGACCACCAGCGTGCTGTCGGGCGGGAGCGCGGCCACGTCGAACAGCGCCTGCACGAAATTCTCGAGATAGTGCGGCTGCTGGAAGACCGCCGTGCGCTTCCGTAAACCGGACGTCCCCGGTCGCTGGTCGGCGAACGGGGACGTGGTGATCGAATGAACAGTCATCGAATTCGTTGGAATCAGGAAACCGTCAGGACCATTTGAGATCGACGTTCGACAGCGGGATCTGCCGCACGCGCTTACCCGTCGCGGCGTAGATCGCGTTGATCATCGCCGGCACGACCGGCGGCAACGCCGGTTCACCGATGCCGGTGGGTGCGAAGTTCGTCTTCACGTAATGCACGTCGATGGGAGGCGCCTGCCGCATGCGCAGCAGCGGATAGTTGTTGAAGTTGGCCTGATCCGCCTTGCCACCAGTGAAGGTGATTTCCTGGCCGAACGCCTGACTGATCCCGTCCATCGCCGCCCCCTGCACCTGCTGATCCGCGTGGTTCGGGTTGATGATGTCGCTGCCCACGTCGCCCACCGCCCACACCTTGTCGACCTTCACGTCACCCGCCTTGCTGACCGTCACTTGCACCACCTGCGCGAAGTAGCCACGATGGCTGTAGTAGAAAGCGCAGCCCATGCCGGTCCCCTTCGGCAGCGTAGTCTTACCCCAGCCCGACACCTCGCGTGCCTTCTCGAGAATGCCGATCACGCGCTGCGCATCCATCTGTCCGGCCTGCTGCTGCGGCGTGAGCGGCGTGGTCGGTGCAATCTCGGCCTTGAGCGTATCGATGCGGAACTGCAACGGATCTTTGCCCGCCGCTACCGCGCACTCGTCGATGAAGCCCTGGAACGCGAAGGACAGCGCATTCGAGCGCGGCGCGCGCAGCGCACCGGTGGGCACGCCCAGCGGCATCACCGACACGTCCATCTTGAGATTCGGCACGAAGCGCGCCGGATACTCGGTGGGGCCGATATCGGCACTCGGCGCGAAGCGTTCGCCTTCGCCGAAGGTGGCGAAGTGATTGCGGAACGCGATCAGCTTGCCGCCGGCATCGAGTCCACCGGTGAACGAGTGGAATCCGCCCGGACGGAACATGTCGTGCTGCATGTCCTCTTCACGCGTCCACAGGAGCTTGACCGGCACCTTCGCTTCGCGCGCGATCCACGCCGCTTCCACCAGTGGGTCGTTGTACAAGCGACGACCGAAGCCGCCGCCGGCGCGCACCATGTGGATCGTAACCTGATCTTCCTTGAGGCCGAGCGTCGTGGCCACGAGCGCGCGTCCACCCTGCGGCGTTTGGGTGGTAGACCACAGCTCGCACTTGTCGGCGGTCACGTGCGCCGTACAGTTCTGCGGCTCGAGCGGCGCGTGAGCGATGAACGGATAGCGGTACTCGCCCGTCACGACCTTGGCGGCACCCTTGATGGCGGCGTCGAAATCGCCGTCGTGGCGAATCGTGCGCTGCGGTGGGCTCGCGAAGAACTCGGTGGCTTTGGCCGCGAACGCCGCGCTGGATTGCTGCGCCGTGGGGTGTGCCGCCCACTCGACCACGAGCTTCTTGCGCGCCTGCTGCACCATCCACCAGTTCCGGCCGATGATCGCCACGCCGGGCATGAGCCCCTGCAGATTCGTCGTGCCGTCAACCACGAACGCGTGTGTGACGCCCGGCATCGCCTTGATGGCGTCGATGTTGGCGCTCGCCACCTTGGCGGCGAACACGGGGCTCTTCACGAACGTGGCGTAGTGCATGTTCGGCACCGTCACATCGATCCCGAACATCGGCTTGCCCATCAGGATGTCGCGGAGCCCCACAGTTTTCTTGCGCGTGCCGATGATCGTGAACGTTTTCGGGTCCTTGAGCGGTACGGTAGCGAGATCGGGCGGTGTTACCGAAACGGCGGCACTGGCCAGCGAGCCGTAGGTGGCCGAACGCTTCGTCGCCCGGTGATGCACGACACCCTTCTCCGTTTCCAGTTCGGCCGCGGGCACGTTCCACTGCGTCGCAGCGGCCGACACCAGCATCGCACGGGCAGCGGCACCGACGCGGCGTTGCGGCAGCCAGTTGGTCGGCGTCGCGGTGCTGCCACCAGCGACCTGCGCCTGATACCTCGTGGGGTCGAAATCGCCCTGTTCAACGCGCACGTTCGCCCAGTCGACGTCGAGCTCCTCGGCGATCAGCATGGGGAGCATCGTCTTGATGCCTTGGCCGATCTCGGGATTCTTGGCGGTGATGGTGACGATGCCGTCGGGGGTAATGCGTACGAAGGCGCTCAGCATCGGATCGGCCATCGGCGGCAGTCCGTTCGGTACGCCAAGACGTTCGAGTGCTTCCAGCGGTTCGGCGTAGCTGACCAGCAGCATGCCACCACCAACGAGCGCCGTGGCGCGCAGGAAGTCGCGGCGGTTTACGCCCGGCTTGTCGGATTGGGTCGTCATCGTCGTGGCCTCAGCGGTTGTCAGGGGAGCCGTTCTTCGACGGAGTCGATCCACCCATGGCCGGCGTCGCGCCCGACTTGATCTCGGCGGCGCGGTGCACCGCTTTCCGAATGCGTATATACGTCGCGCAGCGGCAGAGATTCGTATTCAGCGCGGTATCGATGTCGCCATCGGTCGGCTTCGGCGTCTTCGCCAACAGCGACGCGGCCGCCATCATCTGTCCCGCCTGACAGTAGCCGCACTGCGGCACGTCGAGCTCCTCCCACGCCTGCTGCACGGCGTGCAGCCCATCGGGTGATAGTCCTTCGATGGTCGTGATGTCGGCGTTCGCCACGCGCGAGACCGGCGTGTTGCACGAACGCGTCGCGACCCCATTCACATGGACGGTGCAGGCGCCACAACGGGCGATACCGCACCCGAACTTGGTGCCTTTGAGATCGAGTTCGTCACGGAGTGCCCACAGCAGGGGCATTTCGGCTGGCACGTCGATCGTGCGCGGCGTGCCGTTGACCTTGAGCGTAATCGGCATAGGACCAGGCGGGACGGGGGCAGAGGCGAGCGATCGGGTGACCGCTCAACCCATGAATCTCGCGTCGGGGGGAAGGGGCGTCCAGAGCTACGGCTGCTTCTTCCCGGTGAGGTACAGCAGGTCGTTCTCGTTTCGGCACTCCAGCGTCACCGTGCTCCCCGAAATGGTGAAGGTGTACATCATGTCCGGCTTGAGCACTTCGTAGATCTCGCCCCCGGCGTACACCTCGGCGCTTTCGTATAGGCCAACGGTGAATACCTGCGGACCAGTCCGCATGAGTGCGAAGGTCTTCATGTACGTGTCCTGCGGTTCAAAGCGCGCCTTGAGGCCGCCGCGGGCGTAGCTCACGATCAGCTTCCCCTCGGGCTTCTTCGTCCACGGGTTGGTGAGGTCGTAGGTGCCGATATAGGGGCCCGCCTCCGACTCCGGGAGCAACTCGGAGAGGGAGGGCTCGACCGCAAAATCCATGGTCACGCGCATGTTGGCCCAGTGCATGGCCAGCGTACCGCCGCGCGCGGTGACCGCCGGGAACGACCACGTCAGAATCTCTTCGCGCGCGGCGTTGGAATCGGCGCGCACGGTCACCTTGATCTGGGTGTTGTTCGGCTTGGGATGGTCCATATGGAACTGCTTCCACTTGGGATCGAGCAACATCGTCCAGGTGCTCGATGTGTCCACCACCATCCACACGCCGTACTTGCCCTTGGGGACTTTGACACCGGCAATCGTGAGGTCTTTGTTGGCCTCCAGCAGCGTGGCCCAATTGGCGCCGGGCGTCCACACTTCACCCCAATGCACCGCTCTGGTACCGAAGATTTGCGCACGACCACGCACGCGCGGTCGGGAGTAGGTCACGCGCATGGTCGTGCCGTCTACGGTCTGCGCGATGCTCTGCAGTTCGCTGGCTCTGATCTGGGCATTGCCCCGGGCGGGCAAGAGCGCGGAGCCGATCGACCCGGCAAGCAGGCTCAGCGCAAGGAGGCGACCACGGAGTTCATGCATGTGTGTTCTCACAGAGGGGAGCGGCGATCAGCCGAATTGGGCATCGATCGCCGCGCGGATGTCATTCAGCGACTTCCCGGCTTTGGCGAGGCGCACGGTGACCCGACCTTGTCCCTGACAGATCGGGCAGGACCTGGCCATGGCGTTCTCCTCGTAACAACTCAGCAGCGAGTAGTGGCCATCCATCTCGGCGCAGCCGCAGTAACATCCAATCCCGTCCGCGATCCGCGGGATCGCTCGGATGCCGTCGAACAGCTCCACGAGATGCGGGGACCGGGTGAGGTCGGCGGCCGTGAGCACCTTCGCGCCTGTGACGCCGGATCTTGGGGTTGGATGCGCAAAGCGCCGGATGGACGCGGTGGCCCGACGCGGCAGCAGGACCCCCACGCCGGCGGCAACCAGGGCTATCAGAGCGGCCCGACGAGAGGTGCGAATTACAGGGACCACGAGTGCCTCAGGTGGGGCGGGATTTGCAAATGTACCGCTCGGCGATGCCCCCACAAGGCCGTGTGTGCAGACTGAGGCTACCGGAGCAGCATCCAGAGGGCCGCGGCCGCCGCGAGTGCGATCGCGAGGCCGACCATGAGCGTGCGCGTGGGGACCGCCGCGGGGACCGGAGTGGGCGTAGATGCACCCGGCGTCATTACCGGCACGTCGTCCGATGCGGCAGCGCCGCTCGCGCCCTCGATCGCGCGGACAATCCATGACGCCGACGCTGGCCGCTCGGCAGGATTTTTCGCCAGACACCGCATCACAATGTCGGCAATCGGCGACGGCAGCTCCGGGCGCTGCTGCCGAATCGGCACCGGCGGGTCCGAGAGCTGCGCGGCCAGTGTGGCGCGCAGCGACGGGCGCGCGAAGGGCGGCGCACCGGTGAGGAGCTCGTAGGCGACGCATCCGAATGCATAGAGATCGGCCCGATGGTCGACTACGCGCGCCGAGCCGATCTGCTCGGGCGACATGTAGTTCGGGGTGCCGAGCATCGTGCTGACGGTGGTGACGCGTCGTCCGGAGCGAAGCGCGGCGTCACTGGCGTCGTCGAGCGCCTTGGCCACGCCGAAATCGGAGATCATCGCGATGCCGTCGTTCAGCAGCACGTTCTCCGGCTTGATATCGCGATGCACCACACCGCGCGCGTGCGCATACGAGAGGGCGAGCGCCATTTCCCGTAGCAGCCGAATCGCCTCCGGATACGGTGGTACGCCCCGTCGCACCAGCAGCTGCCGAAGTGTGTGCCCCTCGATATAGGGCATGCTGTACCAGCGTACCTGATCGCGGTCGCCATCGGCCGTTGCAACGGCGGCGCTGAGCAGCGGCACGAGGTGCGGGTGCTGCAGCTTCGCCGCAAACTGGATTTCTCGACGAAACCGTTCGGCATCGACGTCGGCGCTGAGCTCGGGCGGCAGCACCTTCAGCACCACGGAGCGATCGAGCGCGACTTCGGTGGCTAAAAATACGTGCGACGATCCGCCGCCACCGAGCTCGCGCTCGATGACGTACATTCCTTCGAGCTGTCGCTGAAGCCGAGCGCGTAGGGCGCCCATATCGATCGGTACAGTGGACATCGCGTCGTTGGCTCAAGTGACGCACAACACGACGACGTCAGGCCGCTGGAGCGTCCTCGTCTTCGTTCGGCAGCTCGGCGATCTCTTCTTCGATTTCGGCCACGACCTCTTGGGTCTCGGCGTCCATCTCGATCACGTCGGATCCTTCGTCGCTGGAGGCGGTCGCTGCCGCCTGCGGTGCGGGACGGCTCCACTTCTTCACGACCGGCGCTGCGCGTCGCTCGAGGAGATTGTCGTAGTACGCCACCATGCGCTGCTGCACGACGTCGTGTGTGTCATCGGGGTCGGCGCGGAACGGCGCGTGACGCTGGTGCTGTTCGGTCGAGACCTCGAACCACCACCACGGATCCGGTCCTGTTACGCGCGACGCGGCGACACGACACTGAAACGTCCGACCTCGGTCAACGAAGGAAAATTCCTGCAGTACGTCCGGCATGGGCAAAACCTTCGATGATGGGCGTCAAAAAACCTTCTTCAGAAATCTACACGAGGCGGCACCCGGGAAGGAGGGTGCCGCCTCACGAAATCGTCAGGAAGCGACCCCGTCTCCTACGCCTGGTCAGTTGCGCCGACGTGTCGACCAGTGGATGGCCGAGATACGCCAGCCTTGCGCCGTACGACGGGCGACGATCAGCTCCGCGCCCGCCGTATCCACGGCGCGATCGCGGAAGGTGCCCTTCGTGACCGAGGTGAAGGTTGTAGTGGCGATGTCACCTCGCACGGACACGCGCAGCGGCGCCCGCCTACTCTTGATCGCCTTGGCGAAGGCGATGTCAGCCGGTAGGTGATGCGCCCGGTAGTCCGCCACCGATTCCACCGAGCCGCTTTCCAGAATCTCGGCGTCTTCGGTGAGCAGGCTGATAGCGGTGACACTGTCTGCTTGTTCGATCGCGGTATAAAGGCGCTGCACCAGCCCGGCTACGTCGGCGCTGTCGTTCACCGTCGGCGTCACCATCGGTGTCTCCATTGGCATCGCCATCGCCGCCATGTCATGGCCCGCGTGCGCGTTGGCGTCGTGCGCACCACCAACCGCCGATCCCAGTAGCATCCCAACGTTTTGGGATTAGAACGGTGCAAGTGGTTGATTTGCTTGGGGAACGGCGTCGTTTTATCTGGTCTCGACGTGAACGACGAGGCGCTGCATGTCGGTCCTTTGCGCGGGGGCGCGCGGGACCGTCCTGCACCGCGAGCTTCGCGCGAACCAGCTGGCTCTCCGATCGCTCCGCAGCAGCCGCCAGCACCGCCGTTCGCGGGAAGTC
>Ga0105048_10002665_pt1 | contig 29072 bp, 23 predicted proteins | sample MAT05_FD_78382 | JGI IMG/M metagenome (GOLD analysis project Ga0105048, IMG submission 78382) | Freshwater microbial communities from Lake Fryxell liftoff mats and glacier meltwater in Antarctica - MAT-05 | ecosystem: Environmental > Aquatic > Freshwater > Ice > Liftoff microbial mat | place... | reverse complement strand
GCCACATAAAAACGTGTGGGATCTGAGGGATCGGCTTCTACGTCGGTGACACGGCAGGAAAAAACCGATGGACCTATGCTGGTGGCATTAAGGTTGGAAAACGGTGTGTTTTCGGTGATTTTTTTGCGTTGTTCAAAACCCTGCAACCGGGTTTCGGCAGGGGTTTGGCCATAAGATTTGAAAATGAGCAGCAGTAAAAAGAGGAATAAAAAACGCATAACATGATGGTTTAAAGATTGTCGGGAAGTTTCATCCAATTTTCCAGGATGTCGCGGATGCTGCCGTAAAGCACCGGTGAGGAGGCCAGCCATGCTTTGGGTTCTACCCATTGGATGAGGCTGATGTCTTCTTCGGTTTGGGGAATGAGCGTGGTATCGGAGGTCTTCATTTGATACCACCATGTTGTTTTGAGCATGCGTTTGCTTTTCATGTTATAGGTATGCATGGTATGGTCGATGAAAGGACCCAGGTCGATGTTTTTGATGCCGGTTTCTTCCTGAACTTCCCTTACCGCCGCAACGGGCGGCGTTTCACCGGGATCAATTTTACCTTTAGGCAGGTCCCAGGAACCGCGTCTGAAAAAAACGAGCAAATGTCCGGCCGGATTAAAAACAAGTCCGCCGGCGGCCTCGATGGGTTCGAAACAAGCCTGAAAATCAGTCCACAGTTGTTGCACGTTTTCATGAAAAAGCACCACAGCATCCACTTCGGTGTTTTTTTCAAGTAGGTCAATGTACTGCCTGATTTGCTTTTTTTTACCCAAATAAGGTATGGAATAGGCGCTTTTGCTTTGTTTTATGCCCAATATTGCAGCGCTTTCAGAGTTTGTAAGAAAAACGGGCGTTCCGTTAACGTAGATTTTGTAAATTTGCCGCTTCATAGGATTCAGATTTCTTGCGAAAAAACGACCTTTTGGCCGTTTGAACAAACCATATTTTACATCGGATGACCATAGCTGCCGAAATAGCCCGACGACTGTTGCAGATACGAGCTGTAAAACTCAATCCACGCGAGCCTTTTACGTGGGCTTCGGGTATTTTATCGCCCATTTATTGCGACAATCGTGTGGCACTTTCACACCCTGCCGTTCGTTCGTTTTTGATCGAAAACATGGCCGCCCAAACAGGTGCTTTCGGCGAGTTTAACGTGGTTGCCGGTGTGGCAACAGCCGGGATTGCCTACGGCGCTTTGCTTGCAGACCGCCTTGATTTGCCTTTCATCTATGTGCGTTCGAGCGCCAAAGACCATGGCCATAAAAATCTTATTGAAGGTGAATTGCCCGAAAATGCGCGTGTTTTGGTTGTGGAAGACCTCATCAGCACAGGGGGCAGTTGCATCAAAGTGGTGGAAGCACTGCGCGATGCCGGCGCGCATGTGGTGGGCGTTACAGCTATTTTTCAATACGGATTTCTCAAAGCTGATGACGCTTTTGCCACAGTAGGCCTGCCTTTTCAAACCCTCAGCAATTACGAAACCCTGGTGCAGGAAGCTGTAACCGCCGGCTACGTCTCCGACGAAGACCTTACGGTGTTGCGCCAGTGGCGTGAAAACCCCGAAGGCTGGGGCGCACTTTATGCCTAAAAACCATCGTACAATAGCATCTCACAAAATTTAATCGATGTACGTTATTTCACCCGATTCGGAAAAATTTCTTCGTCGCTACCTCAACAACGCCAGCCCTACCGGCCATGAAGCCTCGGGCCAAAAATTGTGGTTGCAATACCTTGAACCGTACATCGATGAGTGGAAACTCGACAATTACGGCACGGCTTACGGCATCATCAATCCCGGAGCCGATTACAAAGTCGTGATAGAAGGGCATGCCGATGAAATTTCCTGGTTCGTCAATTATGTTACCGACGATGGTTTTATCCACGTCATCCGCAACGGCGGTTCCGACCACATCATCGCCCCCTCCATGCGCGTGTTCATTCATTTGCGTGATGGAAAAAAAATTGAAGGCGTGTTCGGCTGGCCTGCCATCCATACCCGTACCGATAAAGACGCGACGCTTAGTCCCGCCATAGACAACATCACTGTTGACGTAGGCGCAAAAGACCGCGAAGAAGTGGTGAAAATGGGCATCCACGTAGGTTGTGTGGTCACTTTCCGCGACGAGTTCTCAACACTGAACGACCGTTATTACTACGGTCGCGCCCTCGACAACCGTATGGGCGGCTTTTGCATCGCTGAAGTGGCCCGCCTGCTGCACGAGAACAAAATAAAATTGCCCTATTCTCTGTATGTGGTCAACTCCGTACAGGAAGAAGTGGGCCTTCGCGGTGCAGAAATGGTGGCCCGCAGCATCCAGCCTGATGTTGCCATCGTTACCGACGTTACACACGATACGCACACACCACTGATAAGTATGAAAAAACACGGCGATGTGCGCTGCGGCAACGGCCCGTCCGTGACCTACGCACCTGCCGTGCACAACAAACTGCTCGACCTGATCATCGGCGCTGCCGAAGAAAACCAAATCCCTTTCCAACGGGAAGCTTCTTCGCGCGTCACAGGCACCGATACCGATGCATTCGCCTATTCCAACGGCGGCGTACCTTCAGCCCTCATTTCCCTGCCCCTGCGCTACATGCACACCACGGTGGAAATGGCCCACAAAGACGACGTCGCCAACCTCATCCGTCTGATTTATGCTTCTTTGCAAAAAATCAAAAACGGACATGACTTCCATTATTTCTCAAGCATCTGAAAACGTCCCTTATGTACGCCGCCTGCCAGGTCAGCATTGCGCCCATGCGCGCACAAGCATCTGACAAAAGCGAAATGGTCAGCCAGCTTTTGTTTGGCGAAACCGTGGAGGTTTTAGATCACAAAGAAAATTGGAGCTTGGTAGTGGCCAATTGGGACAGCTACAATGGATGGGTCGATTCCAAACAACTCAAACGGCTCACACCCAGCGAATTTGAGACCTACAGCGCACAACAATCCATGAACCTGTCGCTCGTGGAAGGGCTGATGGCCGCCGACCATTTTATTCCGCTTACCCTCGGCGCCGTTTTACCACATTTCGATGGACTGCGCTGCCAGCTCGGCGATCAGTCTTTTCAATTCTCAGGCCCGGTTGTTACGGCAGGACAAGTGCCTGCTGCAAGCAACTGGATTGTTAAAATCGCACGCCGTTACCTGCACGCACCTTACCTATGGGGTGGACGTTCACCCTTCGGCATCGATTGTTCGGGACTTACCCAGATGGTGTATAAAATGGCAGGCATCAAACTCCTGCGCGACGCCTCCCAGCAGGTTACGCAGGGACGGACTGTTGATTTTATGGAGCTTTGTCAACCTGGCGACTTGGCCTTTTTCGACAATGGCAAAGGCGACATCGGCCATGTGGGCATCATTCTTCCCGACTGCCATGTCATCCATGCCTCGGGTAAAGTCAGGATCGACAAACTTGATCATTTTGGCATTTTCGACAAGGAACAAAAACGCTACACACACCAGTTGCGTATTGTGAAAAGGCTCATTGAGGACGATTCGAACAACATACCCGCAAACCAAACAGCTGAATCCGTAGTTGAAGACGAATTGCAAAACCAGACGGCACTTTTCGATTAATATTGTAAAATATGTCTACAAAGGCCATCCAGCCAAAGCTTAAAATGGCAAGGTTACACGGCCAGCCGGAAATCTTTTTTTCCATCCAGGGAGAAGGGAAAAGCCTGGGCACGCCTTCTGTTTTTGTGCGCAGCAGTTTGTGTAACCTGCATTGCATCTGGTGCGATACGGATTATACCTGGAACTGGGCGGGCACCCGTTTCCCACACGTCAACGACAACAAACCAGGATATCAGAAATTTGATAAAAAAGTTTGGATTGCCGAATGCGCTGTGGCTGAGGTAGCAGCTGAAGTTGTCAAACATCCCTGTTTGAATGTTATCCTGACCGGTGGCGAACCCATGCTGCAACAACCTGCTTTTACCGCCCTAATGTTTGAGTTGCGCAAGCAAAACCCTGGCTACAGTTTTGAAGTGGAAACCAACGGCACCCTTATGCCCGAAGAAAGTTTTGATGCTGCCATCGACCAGTACAACGTTTCGCCCAAGCTTGAAAACAGCAACAACCCGCGAAAACTGCGTGAAAAGCCTGCTGTTTACCGATTTTTTGCAAGCAGCCCCAAAGCGCATTTTAAATTTGTAGTAGCCACACCAACCGATCTTCAGGAAGTTTTTGAGCTTATTCGTTTGTACAACATCGACAAGGGAAAAATCTGGCTCATGCCCGAAGGTTCGGGCAGACAAGCGCTGGCACGCAAACGCAAATGGCTCGTCGAGGTTTGCAAATCAAACGGATTCAGATACACAGACCGATTACACGTTCAAATTTGGGGAAGTAAAAAAGGTGTGTAGTTTTACACCTGTAAAAACAAATCAAAACAATCAAAATACAACGTTATGTCTGTTCAACTCGATAAGGTTAAAGCCACAGCAGGCCGTTGGTGGCGTATTTTATTATGGGTGCTTTTCTTTGTGTTCATAGGTACCGGCATCGGCTACTTTGTTTACCGAAACTATACCATCAGTGAAGGCTCGCGCACGGGCACATTGGTGAAAATGTCGCGCAAGGGTGTGATGTTCAAAACCTACGAAGGTCAACTACACTTGGCGGGCAGCACCATCATGAACAACCAAAGTTCGTGGGAGTTTTCGGTGGCAAATACGGCAACGTACGACGCGTTGCAGAAACTTGAAGGCAACGAAGTTACCGTTTATTACAAAGAAAAAGTGCAGGCATTTCCCTGGCAGGGAGATACCGACTACCTTGTGTATAGGGCCGAAAAGGCCAACATCATTCAGTCCAGATAAGGAAACAGTCCGCGCAAGCCCATGTCCACAATCTGCTCCGCTGGCGTGCCGTCGGCGTAAATGTCTAGTTGCCCGTTGCTATTGGTATCTACCCATTCGAAACTTTGGTTGATGGAGAACGACAGCGTTAGCAGTCTGTCGGTGGTTTCATCACCCGTCACAACAAGAGGTTGGGCCAGTTTTCCGGTAACAACACACGATCCTGCGGGCACGGGGCTGCTGTTGAAAAGCGGGTTCACCACCGTAGTTGCTCCTACAGGGGCCTGACCGCTGTGCGTTTCGCTGTAGAGGTTGTAAGGAGGCGCAAGCTGGGTCTCAAAAGTCCAGAAGCCTTGTTTTTTGTTGGCATTTACCGGAAAATTGCCCTGAGCGAGCGGCGCCGATTCTATAAAGGTATTGAATCCTACGAACGAGGAAACCCTGCCCGACTGTTGCAACAGGTCGCCAACGACAGGGATGTTGCGTATGTTGAATTTTACATCGAAGTTCTGGTAAGTAACACTGGCGCGCACCCACTCGTACGTTCCGGGAGGTATATCGGACAAATTGATTTCCAAAAAAACAGAATCCTGGCCTGAACGCACGGCCTTTTTGAAATCGACAGCTGTTTCGCCGCCCTGGCTGGTTTCGGTGGCATGGTAAACAACGGCACCCTGACCGAGTTGGGTAAATGCTCCCTGAGCCAGTTCGATGTAGTGCACGCTCATTTGTTTGAAATCGGGCGTCAATGCGGCATTGCCCTGAGGCAGTGCTGCTGGCAATCCGATGTTGTTTTGCCGTACCTGGGCAGCGTCAAATTTGAACTGGATGCCAAGTTTGGCGGTGTCGTTGTCGTTGTTGCCTTCTTTGTTGCAGGCGTTGAATACCACAGCTGCAAAGAACAGAATGAGAGCGTGTTTCATAAAAAATAACAATTAAAAACTACTTGATTTTCTTTTGGTCACCGCTCCTGCTTGTTGTCGCGCCGCCAGAGTTTACAGGTGGTAGTGGTGTGTCGGGCACGTCGCTGGGCACGTCGTCCGGGTTTTGGAGTGGTTCACCGGCATCGGGTGTGGCTTTGGCTTTAGGCGCCTGAATTTCTGCACCAGCCACGATTTTGTCGGCCAGGTATTTGTCGGTGAGGTTGGCCTTTTTCATCCTCTCTTCAATGGGCAGTCGTGCGGTGACAATGGAGTCGTTGATGTATTTTTCGATCATCAATCCGGCAATGGGCGCAGCGTAAGAAGATCCCCATCCTGCATTTTCAACGTACACGGCGATGGCTATTTTGGGATTGATTTTTGGTGCAAATGCAAAAAACACCGAGTGGTCTTCGCCTTGCGGGTTCTGGCTCGTGCCGGTTTTGCCACAAACCTGTATGCCTGGCACTTGAGCGATACGCGCCGTACCACGGTTGACGCATTCCGACATGCCCTCAACCACCAGTTCAAAATGACGCTTATCGATGTTTACAAGGCGTTTTTTCTGAAACTGAGGCGGAATGGAAGTACTGTCCTTGAAATTTTTGGCGAGGTGTGGAGGTATCCAAAATCCGCGGTTGGCAATACACGCCGCAAGGTTGGCCATTTGCAGGGTAGTAAGTTGGATCTCACCCTGGCCGATGCCTACGGACATGATGGTAGGAGAGCGCCATCCACCCAGGCGGCGTGGGTAAATTTTATCGTAATAGGCAGATGTTGGAATGTTGCCGGCACTTTCATTCGGGTAATCGATGCCAAGTCTTTCGCCAAGTCCGAACTGTTTGGTGTATTCCACAAATTTGTCCAGCCCTGCTTGGGGGTTGGAAAAGCCGAAATGGTCAACAATGTTGCGGAATTCGCGGAAATAATAAGTGTTGCACGAATAGGCCAAAGCGTCGACGGCATTGCCTACGCCGCCGTGGCCGTGGCATTTGTACAACCTGCCTGCATAAAAATAACCGCCGTTGCAACTGATGCCCGCTTCAGGATACAGGGTGCCTTCCTGAAGGCCTACCAGTTCGACCACCGTTTTGAAAATGGATCCCGGCGGGTATTTGGCCATTACGGTGCGGTCGAAGAAGGGTTTGAGCGGGTCTGTCAGCAGTTGGCTAAAAACGGCGCCTCGCCCCTGTGTCATGGTGAGCAGGTTTGGATCGTAGGTTGGACCGCTGATCATGGCCAAAATTTCGCCCGTAGAAGGTTCGATGGCCACGATACTGCCAGTTTTACCTTGAAGCAGTTCTTCGCCGTAGCGCTGCAGTTCAATATCGATGGTGGATCTCAGGTCGCTGCCAGCTTTGGCAGGAATGTCGTTTTCACCGTTGCGGTACTTGCCGACAATTCGACCAAGGTTGTCTTTCAGTAAAGCGGTTACGCCTTTTTTGCCGCGCAAATAAGGTTCGTATTCCGATTCGAGGCCTGCGGCTCCGATGTAGTCGCCGGAAGCATACACTTCTTTTTCGCGTTCAATGTCGCGTGGATCCACCTCATTGATGTACCCGAGCAAGTGGGCGCCAACACTGTAAGGATAGCCGCGTATGTTGCGCACCTGAACGAAAAAACCTGGAAATTCATACAGGCTTTCCTGCAGACGTGCGTAGGTTTCGATGGATAATTTTTTTAGGAAAACAAAAGGGACGGAACGGGAAAACTTACCGCTTTTGAAGTCCTTTTTTAGGTTTTCCTCGTATTCCTTACGGGTAATGTTGAGTAGTTTACAAAACTTATCAACGTTCATGTTTTTGTGATCCACAAGATTGAACGTGACCATGAGATCGTACATGGCGTTGTTATTCACAATCAGTTTGTCATTGCGGTCAAAAATCAGTCCGCGAGGTGGATACACCGTCAGGTTTTCAATGGTGGTAGCGTCGGCCCTGCGCCGGAACGAGTCGTCGAACAATTGCAGTTGTGCAGCTCTAAGCACCAGCACGACAGTGCAGATGATGATGATTATCTGAATGTTCTTTTGCCGTTCCAGCAAAGCTTTCATAACAGCAATTTATTGTTTCGGATAAAACAGAAAGCCATAAAACACTACAAACATCATGCTTAGTATCCAGCATGCCAGTGTTTTTAAAGTGATTGCGCCCAAATATACCAAGGTAAACGAATCGACAGAGAAATACCAGAAGGTGTGCAGCAGGAAAAAAACGGTGGCAACCTGCATAAACCATGCCCAGCCGAAGTACGCCGGCGAGGCTATGGGTTCTTTGCCTGAAAATCCTCCTTTGGGTTGAAACGCAAGCAAAACGGTGTTGCGGATGAATCCCGAAAAAGCACCGGCGCTGGCGTGCAGCCCAATGATACCGGTGGAAACATCAACAAAAAGTCCGATCAGAAAACCCAGAAAAACAGCGTAAAACGTCGGCAACTTGATGGGAAGCAACAGAATAAACAAAGGATACAACAGTACGCTGAAATACTGCCCAGCTTGCGGTGCAATGGGGTTGAAGATCAGAATCTGAACGGCTGCCAGACCTAAAAAACGCCACAAATGAGGCAAAAAGCTGACACTATTCATCTTTTATGCGCTGGTTCAAACTATCGATTTGCGATGCAAACAGGTTTTTTACGATCATCACGTCTTTGGTTTTGGACATGTCGTGCCTGAGCTTGACCCTGATGGCGAAAAAATAGGGGTTTTCAGGATCTATGGTTGCCGGGGAGTCGATTACGGTGCCAATCATGGCATCACGGGGAAACATTTGAGAAAAACCGCTCGTGACCACCGTATCGCCTTTATGAACTTCGATGTGTTTGGGGATGAATTTGAGGGTCATGACCTGAGGATCTTCGTCTTCCCAAATTAAGGAACCGAAAGCGCCTTCTCGTTTCAGCATGGCCGAAATTTTTACCTGCCGGTGCAACAACGACATGGCCATGCAAAAGTCTTCATCCACCAAACGAACGATGCCTACCAGACCTTTGGTGGTGATCACCCCGCTGTTGGGCGTGATGCCATCGCGTCGGCCGCGGTTCAGCATGATCCAATTGTTGTTCAGGTTGATGGAATTGCTGATGGCCTCAGCAGGGATGTAATCAAAAGCCGGTCTGACGTGTTTGCGCATCAACAGGGAGTCGCCAAGCAGGATGCTGTCGGCTATGGTAAGCAAAAAGGTATCGCGGTAGGGTATTTGGATCAGCCTGGAATTGCGCCACAGGTTTTCGAGGCGGGAATTTTCTGCTGCCAGACTGTCGACACGTTCCTGTAAACCGATGTAATCGGCGTAATGTTGCCAGCGTTTTTGGATGGCTCCACCCATACGGCCTGCGGAATAGTTGTAGATCTCAGCCCGTGGTTCGTTGTACCGCACGATGAGGTAAAAGCAAAGCACCTCAAGCATGGCGAACGCGAGAAAGCCGCCGCTGCGGATGAGGAGCTGAAAAATGGAACGCATGTGCGGACGTTACACGCTTTTACGGTCGATCAGGAAGGAAAATTTGTCGGAGTTTTTCAAAGCCATTCCCGTGCCGCGAACAACAGCGCGGAGCGGATCTTCCGGTACTTGCACGCTGAGTTTGGTTTTTTGTTCAAGGCGTTTGTCAAGGCCGCGCAACAAGGCGCCGCCCCCGGTGAGGTAAAGGCCTGTTTTGTAAATGTCCGAAGCAAGTTCGGGTGGTGTCATTTCCAGGGCGCGCAAAACGGCGTCTTCAATTTTACTCACGCTTTTATCGAGGGCATACGCCACTTCCTGGTAGCTAACCTTGATTTGTTTCGGGATACCGGTCATAAGGTCGCGGCCGTTCACGGCATAATCCGGGGGAGGGTTTTCAAGCTCGTGCAAGGCAGATCCAACGTGGATTTTAACCTGTTCTGCAGTACGTTCGCCGATGAGGATGTTGTGCTCCCGTTTCATGTAATTCATGATGTCGTTGGTGAGCTCGTCGCCGGCTATGCGGATGGACTGGTCGCAAACGATGCCCGACAAGGCGATCACGGCGATTTCGGTGGTGCCGCCACCAATGTCGATGATCATGTTGCCGATGGGTTCTTCGATGTTCAAACCAATACCCAGGGCTGCTGCCATGGGTTCGTGTATGAGGTAGGTTTCTTTGCTGTCTACGTGGTCGGCCGAGTCAAAAACGGCGCGTTTTTCTACTTCGGTAATACCACTGGGTATACAAATCACCATTTTGAGGTGACTGAACATGTTGCTGCGTTTGCCTGCCATTTTGATCATACTTTCGATCATGGCTTCGGCAGCCTGAAAATCGGCGATAACACCGTCTTTCAATGGGCGTATGGTTTTGATGTTGTCGTGCGTCTTTTCGTGCATTTGCATCGCGCGTTGGCCCACGGCGATGGTCTGACCAGTTCTTCGGTCGATGGCTACAATAGAGGGTTCATCAACAACGACCTGACCGTCAACCATGATCAACGTGTTGGCAGTGCCAAGATCAACGGCCAGTTCTTGTTTAAACAACTTAAAGAGATTCAAAGCAAAAAGGTATTTAAAGTGTATCGGGATGTAACATTCAATGGCTTACGCCGTAAGGCGCGCAAAACTACGCAGGTTTTCGCGCAAATTTGTGCGTTAAAGGTGTTATTTTACAGTGAAAAATTGGAAAGTTTACAACGTAAGCCGTAAATCACCCTACCGTAACGGTAAGATACGTCTCCGGTCGCAGATAACGCCTGGCCAGCAACATTAATTGTTCGGCCGTGATGTTTCGTATGGTAAACACCAGGTTGTCGAACTCTTCCAGCGGCAAATCATCCACAACAAGACTTTTAACCACATCGGAGCTGTTGAGCGGACCGTCGAGGCCGTTCAGCAACATGCCCAGCAGGTAATTGCGTACCATACTGAGTTCTTCTTCGGGCACAGGCTCATCGCAAAGCGCTTGCATTTCGGCTTTGATGTGACGGATGGTGACCGCTTTTTTACCGTTGTTTACTTCGGTGGCTATGTACATACAACCGTCGTGCTGCATGGCATCGAGGGTGGAATAGATATTGTAGGTAAAACCGCGTTTTTCGCGGATGTTGGTCATGAGCCTGGAGCCGAAATACCCTCCTAAGATGGTGTTAAGAACAAACAGCCCGTTGTAGTCCGGGTGTTTGCGGCCAAACATGCGTTGTCCGATTTTGATGGCGGTTTGCAAAGAGCCGGGATGTTTCATGTGCACCTTGCCGGAGGGCTCCATTGGAGGTGGTGTAGGTTCTACACGAGTCGGACCTTCCCTTCTGAAGGCGCCAAAATTTTTGTTCAAAAGTTCAAGCACCCCGGCGTCGGCATGTCCGCTGGCAAAAATGAGACAATTGGCCGGAGTGTACCAATTGCGGTGGTACTCAAAAAGGTCTTCAGGCGTGAGTGCCAGGTAGTTTTCAAGAACGGAGTTGTAACCGTAAGGGTGGCTTTCGCCAAAAATAAGCTCCGTTATTTGCCGGTAGGCCAAAACCTCCTCTTTGTCGAGGTCCAACAGCAACTCCTGGGTACTGGTTTCTTTGAATGTTTCCAGCTCAGCTTCCGGAAAGGCAGGTTCGAGCACCATGTGTGCAAACAAGGGAATAAGCTCGTCGGCATACTTTTTAAGGGAATACAAAACAAAATTCGACGTGTCGAGACCGGCAGGAGCACTTACCGTACCACCATAAAAATCAATGAGTTCGGCCATCTCCGCTGCCGTATACAAGCGGCTGCCTTCGCGCAACATGCGGGCCGTAGCCCTGGAGGTAAGCCGCTTGGTTTCTTCAGCCCTGCCACAGTTGAACACCACTTCTACCTTCACAATGTCCTGGTCCGGGTAATCCATCAGGTACACGGGAATGCCATTGTCTAACGCCACTTTTTGCGGCGTAGGCAACACCAGACGTGTAACTTCTTGGATGACAGGCGATTGTCGGCGGTTCAGCATGAACAAGTTTGAAGTTCGCAGTTTGGAGTTCGGAATTCGCTGTTGGGAGTTCGCAAAAAAGGCTCAGAATATTTACCCAGAACTCCGAACTCCAGAACTTCGAACTCCAATATTCAAACTCCGAACTCCGAACTCCAAACTCCAAACTTTTAAGGGGCGCAAAGATATGTAGGGTTTTTCCACATTTTGTGGAATAATTTCCACCAAAACCAGAAAGAGGCTATGTACTTTTGCATTTCAACCATCTTAGAAACATACGCCATCACACGATGAAATTCAGCGTTTCTTCCACCGAACTGCTCAAGCAATTGCAAATTGCTTCCGGCGCCATTGGCTCCAATCCCGTACTCCCCATTCTGGAAGATTTTTTATTCAAAATTGAAAACAAAATCCTCAGCATTTCGGCGTCCGACCTCGAAACCAGCATCAGCACCAGCATGGAAGTGTTGGCCGACGACGACTTTACGGTCGCCATTCCCGCCAAAATTATGCTGGAAACGCTTAAAGCACTGCCCCAGCAACCCGTAACGTTCACCATCAACGAGGAAAACTTCGGCATCGAAATCACCTCCAGCTACGGCAAATACAAGCTCGCAGGCGAAAATGGCGCCGATTACCCGACGCTTCCCGAAGCCGATACCGTGGAAACGGTGAAAATCAACAGCCAATTCCTGCTTGAAGCCATCAGCAAATCGGTTTTCGCCACCTCAAACGACGAACTGCGCCCTGCCATGACAGGCGTCTACTTCCAGATCGATCTCAACAAACTCATTTGTGTGGCCACCGATGCCCACAAACTGGTGAAATACGCCACCCACCAACTCGCCGGCGATGTGAGCACCACGTTCATCATCCCCAAAAAGGCGCTCAACCTGCTCAAAAACGCGCTTCCTGCCAACGACGCCGTCACACTTTCGTTCAACAAAGCCAATGCCTTTTTCAGCTTCGGTACCATGAACCTCGTGTGCCGCCTCATCGACGCGCGCTACCCTGACTACAATGCCGTCATACCGGTTGACAATCCCAACAACATGATCGTCAACCGCGCCGACTTCCAGAACTCCCTGAAACGCATTGCCATTTATGCCAACAAAACAACCAACCAGGTGGTGCTCGACATCTCGGACAAAAGTCTCACGGTTTCGGCCCAAGACCTCGACTTCTCCAACGAAGCCACCGAACAAATGAGCTGCACTTTCGACGGTTCGCCCCTGCGCATCGCCTTCAATGCCAAGTTCCTCGCCGAAATGCTCGGCGTGCTCGACACCGAAGAAGTACGTATGGAATTTTCCACGCCCTCTCGTGCGGGCATCCTCACGCCCGTTGAAGAAAACAACGACAGGGAAATCCTGATGCTCGTGATGCCGGTGATGCTCAACAACTGATAACCATACCTCGTCATACAGGAAAGGGGTGTGTTTTGCCGGCTGAAGCTGACAAAATACGCCCCTTTCTTGTATGGCGAAGCTCCGGATCTGGGGCTTGCTGTCGTTGGGACTGGCCTCCAAATTCGGAAAGCCACAAGCCACGTATGGTTCAGAAAAATATCTGGTATTGCAACGTCACACTGTTTTTACGGTTGCCTTCCGAAATGTCGACGCCGGCAACCTCGTAGGTCGGCCTGTTTTGCCAATCCAGGGTGCATTTAGACTGGTGATTTTTAAGAAAATAATTGAGACCAAGGTCGAAGGTATTGGTCCATAAACCGATGAGCCGATCGTATTTCGACAGGGAGGCGCTGGCGTAAGGCATCAGTTTACCGTGTCCGTTGAGCAGTGATTTGGAAAGCAGGTAACCAAACTGACCGTACACCGTTTGCCCCGTACCGAACATCGGGTACGCGTTGCCAAAGGTCGGACCTTGTCCAGATATGCTGTTTTCCGAAGTCAAGCTGGTACCGTTGGCGGTATTCATGATGCCGTTGTAACGCAGGTAGTTTTTGCCATATTGGAGGTTGAAATAGCCGAGGTAAGCGCTGATGGCCGTTTCTTTCTCCTTGTTCAGAGGCACATCTAAAAAGCTCTCAACAGCCAGGTGTATCATGTCGTTGTACGTGGTGTCGCCTGAGATTTCCTTTAGCCAGGTTGCATTTTTTTGGTAAATACTGCCGGCGGCAGTGTTACAGACCTTCATTTTACCCAGATAAGTACCTGTCATGTAAGGTGTTGTATGGCCTTCGTGATCAAAAAACTGGTAAATCAAATAGCTTTGAACTTGTTTTTCATGACCTCTTTGCGCAAAACTGGCGTTTTCGGAAATGGTGGGAGGCGTAATGCTGGAAGAAGAAATCGGGAACGGATCGCTTAATGCCACGCGGTAATCAAACTTGCCGACTTGTCCACGGGCATACATACTGAGTCTGCGGCTGAACTCGTCGGTCTGGTCTACCGTTGTTTGGGCAAATACAGGTACGTCCATGGTCATGATGGTCCCTATGCTGGGTTGTGAAAAACGCGACAAACCGTTGGCGATGGTCAAGCCGGTGCCCAGTTTGAGTTGGTTTTCCTTGCTGATTTTATATTCGCAAACGGCATCATGGAAAAATGAGGCCGCTTTCCTGTTTCCGCCCGTGTTGTATTGGGCATTGAAGTTGTTTTGCCCGTACTGGAAATACACGAACACCTTGTCGGACAATTGCCCGAGTATTTGAAAGCGTGTCCTGCGGAGCCCGATGTCAAACGTATTTTCATTAGGTGCACCTTCCACAAGCGTTCCAGAGTTGCTTTGGTTGTACCTGAGCCAAACCTGATTCAAAAGGGTAAACTGGAGGTAATGTATGCCCTCTTCATTCAGATTAAACTTGAGCGCATCTTTTTCTTTCTGTTGTGCAAACAGGCCAGCCGTTAAAAAACACAATGCCCCGGCAAACAGGCTTCTGTTGAAAAGTATTTTCATGGTAATGGATTTTTTTTGGACAAAAGCATGGCCCTGCAGTGGCGGTAATTACCACCTCCGAACCCAATGCTGATTTTCTGAAATGTAGTGCGACGCTTGATATAGAATCAGGACGACCTGTATGCGACTTCGTGGTACCCTTTTTCGTGTGGACCGAGGAACAGGCGGGCGTAAATCCGGAAAACCGCAAGTCCATCCAGGATGAGGCTCAATGCGATAAGGATTGTAAGCCCGAACTGGTTTTGGTGGATGTGGCCGAGAATCACATCTTCGCCAATGAAGGTTGGCGTAATCGGGAAACCGGCAAGACCCAGGCAAGCGATCAGGAAAATGATGGACAAACGAGGATACTCGTACGAAAGTCCCTGGAAACGATCCAGTGTGATGGGTTCGTTTTTCTTTTTCAACCGCACGATGATCAGGTAACCTACCACGCCAGAGATCATGATTCCACTCAGGTACAGATGTATTTGGGCAAAGTCAAATTGCTCGTTGAACGCTATGGCCAGCGCTGTGAACATCTGGTTGGTTACCACAAGCAGCCACGGATTGGTTGCTTCGTTCCTTTTGACAAATGAGCGCAAGATCATCATCAAGCCGATGACTGCGAGTGCCGTGGGCAGGTACGCCTTTACAACAGAAGGAACGACTTCCTGATGGTAAACAAGGTACAAACCGACCACATAAAACGGCAAAAAGAAAAAAATGACGCTTCTGGTAGAGATGAATCCAAAACTGTTGCCGAGCGCTTTCAACGGTTTCCAAAGAAAACGGTACATCATGGTGTCCAGATTCCACTCCTTGATGCTTAGGATGTAAACGGAGTTTTGTAGCCTTCCCCAGAAATTGTTTTTAACCACGTGTTGGGGTGGGATGAAGTGGAAAAACTGGTCATGGATAAGGTAACTTAATACCGAAGGTGAAACAAGCAACTGGTACGTGCGCAGAAAGGCATTGCTGGCAAAATGGAAAAGCGCCAAAGCATGCCAACCGAGTGCTACTTCAACGAACATAATGCCTATTTGAGCAATGGACGAATAGGCAATTTGTGTCTTCACCGAAGATTGTACACGGGCTATCAGCGCCGCCACAATGCCGGTACTGAGACCGATGGTGAGAACAAGCACCTTGAACAAAGTATTGTACTCCCACATGGGCCACGTACGAAGCAAAATAAACACGCCGATGTGTACCGATATGGAGCCGTAAAAAATGGCGCTTGAGGTTGTAGGACCTTCCATTGCGCGGGGCAACCAGGAGGAAAAAGGCAGCTGGGCCGATTTCACCATTGCCACCACCAGAAACAACATCGGTATGATCATCGCATAAGCGCTATTGTTAAAAATGGGGATGTGCATCTCAGACATGTGTTTCAACTCCGCAAAAGAGATGTTCTTTTCGAAATAGTGGTGGCTGGTCCAAATGGCCAGCAACAGAATGACGTCGGCTATACGGTACAACGACACCACTTTAAGGGCATTTTTGACCGGCAGGTATCTGTCGCGGTAAAAGGCTATCAAAAAGAAGGACGTCATGCCAATGATTTCCAGACCGATGAACATGGTCTCGAAGTTGCCGGCGAACAACATAAAAAGGATGCCTAAATAAAAGAAAAGGATGTTGTTGAAAAACCTTTTGAACCCCTTTTCGCGGTGAATGTAATAACGGCTGAAAATCAATACCAGAAATGCCAACACCGAAGTCACCGCGAAATAAACGGCAGTGTACAAGTCGAAAAAGAAATCGATGGAAAAGTGTGTGGCACTGTTTTCATACAACACAAGGCCATTCATGTGGGCATCGGGGCTGCCCATGGAGATCCATTCGACCAGAAATACAGCCAGCATTAAGGTGTTTAACCCGACGGTAACAACAGCCGTTGAAAAAATCAGCGATTCATTTTTCGCGGGCATCAGGACGTTCAGGAGGTACCCAATCAATGGCACCAGAATGAAATATTGCAAAAAGTCGTTCATGAGCCTATTTTTTTATGATGTGAACCGCAAGGTTTTCCTGCGTTGCATGTACGATGTAATTGGTTTCCATCTCCTTGGCAGATTCGATAAGTTCGTGGATGTCCTGTGCAGTTGCGGTGTTGTCTTTCATGGGTACATAAACACTGAATTTGCCGTCCTCAAAACGGTAAAACTCGTTGGTGTCGGGGTGGATGGCAGCCAGGTGAACCCATTCTTTTTCAAACCAGGCGTACAGATCGGGTAAAACTTTGATGGTATTGAGCACCACCTCCGGGTAATGTTCCACAAGGATGAGCAGCCTGATGGGGTCGTGTACTTCAATCATCTGAAGCGGTAAACCAGGTCTGAGGTCGCCGTCGCTGCTGTTGGCTACGCCAATGAGTCCCATCACGTTGTGGGGTAATTTGGTGCCAGCTCCAAGTTTTTGGTTGTCAACCCTCGAGAAATAATATTCAAGGTTGATGCCGCCGCAAACCGGGGGCAGTGGTTTCATCACACCCAAGAGCAGCGAGCCGTCCGGGTCGGTGCGGTAATCGTAGGAGTTCATAAACGCCCGGCGATCCAGGAACAATCCTTTGGTGAGACTGCGGTGGCCCACAAAACAAAGGGCATTGGTGCCGTGGCCAAGTTCCGGACGGGGTTCGAAAAACGATACCGATCTCCGGCGGATGGCTTCACGCACTTTTTTGATGTCTTTTGTCGTATCAATTGATGCAAACCGGCGGGAACGTTCCTTGGCGTTCAGGTTTAAGGCCTCTTCAAACACCTGCATATTTTTTTTATGGGCCGTCAAATTGGTTGCCGAAAGGGTTTTGGTATCGTAAAATACGATCTCATCACTGGCCGTATCGTGCATCGAGCCAATAAACTGGGTGGCTCCGGGGATGTGCAGTCCCCTCAACGCCAGTATGGAACGCACTTTCTGGTGGTTCGCCATGAATGCAAAAACCCTGGCGTTTGTTCCGCCTGGCCGGCCGCTACAGGCGCCGCAGTCGTGGGCGCCGTGGTGTGGGTTGTTGGCACTGCTTGATCCGTGCGACACCACGTAGACGATGGGCGAAAAGTAGTCCACCATGCCGTTACCGCGAAGCAAAGCTTCCACCCTGTCGGCCATTTCAGTAACCGTAAAACCAAGTTGCAGGCCGTTTTCCTTGTCTTCCGAATTGCGGTTTTCAATGATCAGCTCGGTGTCGAGGTTCATGTGCGCAAAGGCATTGGAAATGGCCGGGCTCATTTTGGGCCTGAAAATGTCGAGGGTCAGTTTGATGGCAGCCCATAGTCCGAGCGAGAGGGAAATGAAAAAGCCGTTTAAGAAACCATGGGAATGTTTGCTGTAAAGCACTTCTTTTTTCCTTTTCCCTTCAGATTCTTCTTCCTTGATCAGGTATTTTGGGGTAACCGGCGCAGGACAAAGTTTTTCATAAAACTTGCCCTGGGCGGGATGGAAATAGAATTCTACGCCAAAAAATCCAGGTGAACCCAAAGTTTCGCAATCTGGATCCATAGTCTCGAGGTGCCTGCGCAAGGAGCATTCACGCTCGTCAATGCAGAAAATGGCCTGAAAGGACCTGTGTGATTCCTTTTCCACACCGGCTTCGCTGATTTGCATTTTGGAATGGTAAATGCCCGACAAGACCTCATCGTAATAGCTCCATTCAAAAGCTTCCTGCCAAAGGGTTAATACTTCCGTAAGTTCCGTTTTGGCTACTTCAGCAAAAAGTTCCACGGGTTTAAGATCAGCTTTTTGGCACAGAGGCGCCCATTTGTTGCCAAGTTCATGGTCGAGCGCATCAATTTCCATCAACATTTCAAACACGATGAGTTCCCGCAGTTCAATTTTTTTAGGATAAAGTAGGGTGTCGGGAGCGGTTTCTATGGCTCCGACCATACCCGACCATCCGCGGTGTGCAAATTGCTGATCAAAGATGTACTGTTCGTAAAGTTCCTTTTTGCCAACAAGAATATCGAGCAGCGTGGTGATCGAACAGGATTCGTCGAACAACAATGCCTTTGCCCTTTTGGTCTTAAAAAAGCTGACGTAAGCGTTTTTTTCCAGCGCTTGAATAGCCTTAAGAAAGCCATCATCTACCAAGGGGAAATGCCAAAGCGCGATTCCCTGGTCCAGATAACTGCATAAAATCCTGAAAAGAAGTGGCTGTACAAGGTTGTCGAGGTCAATGTGGTAAAGGGTTTTCCAATTGGAACGCAACTGTCCAATCCTCGGTATGAAGGAGCTGTCATAGGATTGGTTGAGCGCCTTGTCGAGCCACAGGTCAAGCTGTTTTTCGCCTTTCCGGTTTTTGATGATGTTTTCCAGAATTTCCGGACGGATACGGTTGGTGCCGTACATTTTCCGGTATTCGTTGATGCTCAGGGTCGCCTGGTGTCCAAAGATCCTCGACGATTTAAAAATGGCATCAAAAAAATCCATTTCCTGGAAAGCATGAAGGGAGTTGTGGTGGATAAAATCCTTTAATGGCGTTTGAGAAGGCAGGTAGTGCATAAGCTCGTGAAGTACATGCGCTTCGTCAAAATGAAACTTTTTATCCATTTTTTTGGTATTTGAATGATCAACACTCAGGTTTTGTACAAGCCCAGGCGTTGATCACATCAATGAGAAGGGATGGGGGCTTTAGTTGTTGATGTCGAACTCGTGGACAACGGTGCTTTTTTTCGACTTTTTATGGGCCGCCAGCCGGTGTTTCGACAACGGCTTGTGTTCATGCAGTCCAACGATCGCAACAGTGCCGCCATGGGCAATGTAGTCGTGTTCAAAATGGTGTAGGTTTTCCATCACAGAGTGGTCAACCAGCTTGGTTTTAGACAAATCGATTTTAACGTGCATGCCTTGCGGGATGGATTCTAGTTTTCTTTTCAATCCCATGAAATTGGTGAAAAGTGCTGCTTTTTCAACCTCTATAAAGTAGTTGTTGCCTTCAAAGGAAACGCTTGCTGGCACTTTGAACAAAGCGCTCAACGGAGCGCCATTGATAATGTGGATGATCATTTTCAGTGCCATTCCGGCGGCAACGCCCACCAGAAGGTCCTCGAAAAGTGTGAAAAAGATGGTCACAAGGAAAATGGCCAGTTGCTCTTTACCGATCTGGAAAATGTGCACAAACTCACGCGGATGGGCCAGTTTGATACCAACTGTGATCAACATAGCAGCAAGCGCCGTATTGGGAATCATTTCGATGTACTTCACTGCGGCCAACACAAAAACCAGGATGAAAAAACCGTGGAAAAAATTAGCCCAGCGGGTTTTGGCGCCGTTGTTAACGTTTGACGTGCTGCGCGCAACCTCGGATATCATGGGAAGTCCACCGAAAAAAGCGACAAACGTGTTGCCAATGCCCAGGGCAATCAAATCTTTGTTCGGATCCGATTTGCGTTTGTATGGGTCCAACATGTCTATGGCCTTCACCGTCAGCAAGGACTCAAGCGTTCCTACGAGAGCAAACATCACTACATATTTAACAAACACGCCCGTTTGAGCAATGCCAGAGAAGTCTACGTTAATTTTGATGTTTTCCAATAGGTTGCCGATATGTACAAGGGCATAAGCCGGTTCGGTATGTTGGAAGTCCATAAAAAGTTCTGCCGGAATGGCAATCATCAGGACCGCCAGAGGAGCAGGGATTTTTTTGATCCAATTGTTTTTAAGGTAAGGCCAGCCAAGCATGATGGCAAGGCTGATGACGCCGATGATCGTGGCTTTCGGATCCAGATGTGCGATGTAATATGGAATGCTGCCCAGCAATTCAAAAGGACCTTTGCCCTTGGTCATCGAAGGATTAATATCCAGCAAAACTGGAACCTGCTTGGAAATGATGATGATGCCAATGGCCGCAAGCATGCCGTGAATAGCCGACAATGGAAAAAAATCGGCCAGTCGTCCCATTTTGAAAACACCAAAAAGGATCTGGATCAGGCCAGCCACAACCATGGCGCCAAGTGCCAGGTGCCAGCCGGCATCACCACCTCCAAAATCAGCCACTGCACCGGCAACAATTACAATCAGTCCGGCAGCCGGACCTTTGATCGTCAATCGCGAGCCTGCTATGAAGCTGACAACAAGGCCGCCGACAATTGCCGATACCAATCCCATCAGCGGTGGAAAGTCGGATGCTTTCGCAATACCAAGACTCAAGGGCAAGGCCAACAAAAATACAATGAAACCGGACGTAGCGTCTACGGCAAAATTTTCTTTCAACCCGGCAAAACCATCGGCTGGCAATTTTATTTTTGAACTGCTTTTCATCGTGAAGTATAAGTTTAAGGATCGTTTCAGTACAGTACATGCAAGAAATACCTTGCTTGCCCGGTGAAACAACGGAGAATGCATGAAAAGAAATGAACGGGAAAGAGAAAGGTGAAACGACTGATTAGAGACCACAAGCGACGTTGCGCATGTACATCAGTCGAAAAGGATTCACCTTTTACAGCAACCTGAAATGGATGTGGAAACTTGGTTGCTTAACCCAGCAACGGGAAATCCTCTTTGATGCAGCAGAACAAAATGAAAAACCTGGGAGGTTCGCAACTGCGCATGAAATTGAGCTTGAATTGCTTTGTGCTGCTTTTACCGGACTGGTATTGCCGTGCAATGTCGCTTGAAAAAGCATAGAAAACGAAAACATCGCAGGTAGAAGCCAGAAAACAAAAAGCGATATCGGGAATCCGCTGGGCGCCGCTTCCACTTTGTTTAAAGAGCTTTTTCTGTGTGGAAGGCTGATCGCTGTCTACTTCGGCATCATGATCATTAAACAGAGCGTATTCCTCTATCTCAACAGCCTCAGTATCATAATCCCAAGTTGCGTTGGCTCCAAGTTGGATACCAATAGCCAAGAGGGCAGATAAGAGTAAGTAGGTTTTGAAAAATGATTTCATGAAAAACTGACCGGGATTAACCGGCAGGCGACAAAGGTATGTAGAAAAGAAAAAGGTGGACAGGAGACAGGCGGCAAATAAAGTTAACATGCTGTTAATCGGGTTGAAATTAGACTTTTCAACTCAAAACCACGAAAAGTACCCCAATCTAAGGTCGAAAACCTCGGCTATATGACGGTGCGCCTTCAGGGTGGTGCCGAATTCCAGGTGTTTGGTAAATCGGTAAAACAATCCGTAGCGTTGATAAACAGGGTCGGGTGTGCCAGCAGGATTGTACACGTAGGCGCCAAGATGTATGGAAAAACGCACTCGGTTGGCAACCATTTCGTAACCAGCCATAACGGCGCCTCGTGTAGCGGGTATGTCCTCGTCCAGTCGGTCGAAAACGGTGCGGGTCCAGCCGTCGTACACCCATTCAGTGCCTATGGCCACACCGCTGAGGCGGGCGAACCGCCAGCCAGCCATCACTTGTGCGCCCCAAAGCCAGGCAGGGGTGGGCGAGGGATAGTCGGGCGTAGCCTGCACTTTTTTGGTGGTGCCCGAAACCTGAACGTAGCTGTACCACCGCGGATCTTTTTTCCAATCGTTCTTTTTTATGGGTTTGATCAGTTTGAGGGGGCGCAAGGCATAGCTGGCACCGGCGTTCCAGGTAGGGTAATTTATGCCTTTGTTGGGCTCCTTCATGCCGCCGTTGGAAATGTGGTTGAAGTTGAAACCGGCAGACAGGTACCACTGGTCGGTGGCGCGGAAGTGCAGGTGCGTATTTACCATGACCGGAAAACTCAGTTGGGTGCTGAAAAACAGGTTGGTAGGATTGGTTTCGGCATCGTATACTTTGCTGAGGTAAGCCAAACCGAATCCTGCTTGGATGGAAGCACTGAGCCGTTTGTGCGGCCACAACAGCGGTTCGATGTACGGCACGACACTCATGCAATATCCCAGAACTTCCGGGTTGTCGAAATTCATGTATTGCAAAACGACGCCGCGTTTGGCAAGAATGGCTTGTGTTTTGAGTTGTTTGCTTTCACGCGGCAGCCACTGGATGTTCAGTTCCAGTCCTCGCGGATGGGAATCCGACACGTCGGCAATGGATTTGGAATGGGAAATGATGAACCCGTAATGGGCCCGGGCCCCAAAAAGCAGTTGAGGCGGCTCGGGGGCGGCGGTTTGGGCGGCAACAGAAAACAATTGCCCGCAGAAAAAAAGAAGTAAAAAAAGCCGTTGCATGGTATTACGGTAACCCGACGAAGATAAGGTATGTTCAGTTACTTTTCCAGCAGAGAATACTCATGCTCTTATTTCCTTGTATTATTGAAAGCCAAACTCAAGAACCGTAAATCCCCTTTAAACTCACTGAACTCACCCAGCCAACAACTCTTTCGCCGTACTCAATGCCGAATTGCTGGGAGGCTCACCGCTGAGCATCACCGCGAGGTTGTGTGCGCGGGCATCGTCGTCGAGCAGGCGTATGTGCGTTGCAGTGCGGCCGTTTTGCACCTGTTTGTACACGAAATAATGTTTGTTGGCGCGTGCGGCAATTTGTGGTGTGTGGGTGATGCTTACCACCTGGTGCCTGCTGCTGAGTTCGCGCAGGATCAGGCCCATTTTCAGGGATACGTCGCCACTGATGCCCGTGTCGATTTCATCAAAAATGAGGGTGGGCAGCGGGATGGCGTCGGCCACAAGACTTTTGGTACACAAGGTAAGGCGCGAAAGCTCACCGCCCGAGGCCACGTCTTTGATGGGCAAAAAACGGCTGCCGACGTTGCTGGCAAACAAAAACTGTACCTCATCGCCACCGCTCGGACCGGGATGATCCAATGGCTTTACATCCACTTTCAACCGGGCGTGTGGCATGCTGAGTTGGGCCAGCATTTCCTGCACTTTTTGTTCAAAACCCGCGATCACACCCAAGCGGCGTTGGCCGAGTACGGCGCTTTGTTCGCGCAGTGCTTTTTCCTGGCGCGCAAGTTCCTGCTCCAGCTTCTCTATCGATGCGTCGAGGTTGGTGAAACCATGGAGTTTTTCTTCCAGATTTTCCTGGAGGGTAAGTAAGTCGGCCACGCTGTTCAGACCGTGTTTTTTCTGCAATTTATACACCACGTTGAGTCTTTCCTGCACATCGGCGATGCGCTGTGGTTCGTATTCGGTTTGCTCTGCGATGCGTTCACATTCGCGGGCAAAATCCTCAAGGTCGATGAGTAGGGCATCGAGTCTTTCGCTCAGAGCGCCCAGTTGTGTATTGATGCGGCGTGTGGTCCCCATGCTCCGGGAGAGTTCCTGCAGTTGGCCTACCAAACTCATCTCGCTTTCGCTCAGTTGGGAATAAGCGGCGCCGTAGGTGCGTTTGATGTCTTCGGCATGGGTCAAGCTGCCCAACTCAGTTTCCAACCTTTCCTGTTCGCCGCTACTTAAGCCCGCTTTTTGCAGTTCATCCAATTGGAAACGGATGAAATCCATTTCCCGGGCGCTGTTTTCGCTTTGTGCGCGCCAATCGGACCGTTGTTTTTGCCCTGCGGTATATTTCCGGTAATCGGTTTGGTATTTGCGCAACAACGTCTGGTTATCCGCAAGGGCATCGATCATGCGCAACTGAAAGTTCACGTTGTGTATGTCGAGCACGTCGAACTGCTGGTGCAAGTCAATAAGTGCTTCGGTAAGGCGTTGCAACACTTGGTTGTTGACAGGCGTATCGTTTACAAAAGCGCGGCTTTTTCCGGCAGGCGAAAGTTCGCGGCGCACCACGAGTTCCTTGTCGTAATCAAGTTCATGGTTCTGGAAAAAATCCTGTAAATCGTACGTTGATACGTCAAATTCAGCTTCAACCACGCATTTTTCACCTTCATTGTAAAAAAGCTTGTTGTCGGCCCTTTCACCCATTACTAGGCCCAAAGCACCCAGTAGAATGGATTTGCCGGCGCCGGTTTCGCCGGTAATGATGGTAAGTCCGGGAGAAAAATCGATGTCGATGTTGTCAATCAGCGCGTAATTGCGGATGTGCAGGCGTTTGAGCATGGGAAAAAAACAGTAGTTCGATGTTTATGGTTCCATCGGCGCAGTGTGGCAAAGATACAAAAGCGATGACCTTATTTTACCTCAATAGATCTCGTAAATCAACTTTTGTGCCTGATGTGGTAAAATTATTTCACTCCTCATCCCCTTTGGGGTGCGCTTTATCGTACACCGCTTTCAATCGCTCGATGCTGTTGTGCATGTACACCTGGGTAGCAGCCAGGGAGGCGTGGCCAAGCAGGGCTTTGATCGCGTTCAGATCGGCACCGTGGTTGGAGAGGTGGGTGGCAAAGGAATGGCGGAGCACGTGCGGACTGTTTTGTTCCAGGGCGCCAGACAAACGGAGGTATTTTTTCACCGCGTAGTAGATGTTGTCTGGTTTGATGGCTTCACCTTCGCGGTTGAGGAAAAGTTCGGGGGCAGGGTGGGGGAAGGCGGCGGCGCGTTCGGGCAGGTATGCTTCCATTTGTTCGGCGAGGTAGCGTGCCATGGGCACGAGGCGGTCCTTGCTGCCTTTGCCGGTAATACGGATGACCGAACGTTCAAAATCGACGTCCGGCAACCGGAGTTGTGCCACTTCGCTGCGGCGTAGGCCTGTTCCGTACAACAGTTCGAGCAGAAGGCGGTTGCGCTTGCCAATGTAATCGTCGGGGAAAGCAATGTGGTTGAAAAGCGTATCAAGTTGTTTTTCCTGGGCGAATACGGGCAGGCGGCGCCCTGTTTTAGGGGCCAAAACCTTGCGCATGGGATCTTTATCGATCAGACTGCGCTTTTTTAAATACTTAAAATACGACTTCAGGCAAGAGAGGCGGCGGTTGATGCTGCGTGGTGCGAGGCCCTCCTGCATTTGTGCCACTACCCACGTGCGTATGTGGGAATGCCTCAGTTCGTCGAGCGAACTGAGGCATTGCTTTTCCTGTAAAAAGAATGTGAAAAGCGCTAAATCGTTGCGATAAGCCGTAATCGTGTGCGGCGAGAAACGCCGCTCAAGAGCAAGGTGGGCTAAAAACGCTTCTTCGTGAAACACCGTTTGTGGTTACTTTAAACAAACCCAATACGCTGTATGCGGTGAGTTCATGACAAAAGTAAACAAAAGCGGCTGGATCAGTCGTTTTTGTTGCCGTACATTTCCTCTTTGTACACGGCCTTAAGTACTTCAGTACGACGTTTTACCGAAGGTTTCGTAAAATTCTTGCGGCGACGCAGTTCTTTCAAAATGCCGGCCTTTTCGAATTTCTTCTTGTACTTCTTGAGTACCTTATCAATGGTTTCGCCGTCTTTTACCTCAACGATGAGCATGCAGTAGTTCTTTTTGAATGTTGATAAAACTGGAAATGTTTTTTCGGGCTGCAAAGATACGAATTCCTCCTCACTTTTTCCACCAACAATCAGAAGAAAATTTCCTGAGCGCTGCGAAATGTATTGGCATGCGCCTCAACGATGTCGGCAATACGGGGCGAATAACCTCCACCCATACTGATTACGAGCGGTAAACCATTGTTTTTACAAAACTTCAACACCACACGGTCGCGTTCGCGGCAACCTTCGCGGCTTAAGGACAGACGGCCGAGCTTGTCGCTTTCCAAAACATCTACGCCGCTTTGGTAAAACACAAAATCCGGACGATGCTTTTCACCTACCCTGGGAAGTGTGTCGCGCAAAATGCCAAGGTATAAGGCGTCGTCGGCGCCGTCGGGCAGTCCTATGTCGAGGTCCGACGTCTCCTTGCGCAGCGGATAATTGCGCTCACCGTGCATGGAAAACGTGAACACCCTCGGATCGTTTTGAAAAATAGCTGCTGTGCCGTTGCCCTGGTGCACATCGAGATCTACCACCAGAATGCGTTTTGCCAATCCGTTGTGCAACAAAAAGTTGGCAGCCACCGCCTGGTCGTTGAAACAACAATAACCTTCGCCGCGGTCGGCAAAAGCGTGGTGTGTGCCGCCAGCAATGTTCATGGCTACACCGTATTCCATGGCAAACCGTGCACATTCAACGGTGCCTTGTGAGATGTGCCGTCCGCGCAAAACAAATTTTTCATTGATGGGAAAACCTATGGCGCGTTCTTCAGAAGGCGTGAGTAGTAAGAGGTTCAGCTTATCCCAGTAACCCCTCGTATGCGTGAGCATGGCCGTAGCTTCATCGAGCAAACCAGGGTGGAAAAAATGGTCGTCGTTCACGGTTCCTTCGTACAACAACTGCTCGGGCAACAGCTCGTACTTGGCCATCGGAAACCGGTGACCTTCGGGCAGCTCGTATTTGTAGGTTGGTGAAAAAGCAATTTTAAGCATGGAATAGTTGAGAGCAGAAACATGAGTCATCCCGAATTTTTACGGGATGACTCATGTTTCTGCTATTTTACTGCACGGACACTGTAAACGCCTGAACGCCGCTTTCGCCCTGCACATGCAGTTGGTACAGTCCCGCAGGCAGGTTCAAGCCTTCAAACCGCACGATGTTGGGGCCTTGTGTCAGCACCGTTTCCTTGCTGCTTAGCAATGCGCCACGAGCGTCGAACAGCTGCAACAAGATGGGTTCGCTGCCCGATGCGTTGAATTCAACACGGAAATCGCCGCTGGTCGGGTTGGGCAAAACTTTGATGCCGAGTAATTGTGCCAATTCGCCGGCCGAGGTAGTGAGTGTGACGCCGAGGGTTTTCACCTTGTCATTGCACTGGTTGGAGGCCGTCATGGTTACCTGGTAGGCGCCGCCAGCGGTGTAAGTATGCACCGGATCTTTTTCGGCACTGGTGTTGCCGTCTCCGAAGTCCCACAGGTAAGAAGTTGCAAATGTGGAGGTATTGTTGAAGGTCACGTTTAGGCCGTTTGCCCCGAAATTGAAGTTTGCATTCGGGTCATTCAAAACCGCGAGCACCAATTTGGCGGTATCGCTTCCGATGGGATTTACAGTCACCAGGCGTATGTTTCGGGTTCCCGGTGTGAGGTATCTGACAGTGTGCGGACCAGGGCCGGTTGCCGTGGTGGGCATGGCGAAGGTGCCAAAATACCATTCGTAATCGGTGAGTGATCCGGAAAGCGTTGCGCTGTAAACCAGTGAATCGCCGCGACAGATGGTATCGGTAGCAATATTGATCACGGCTACGGGTGGATTAACATCGTAGGCGAGTACATTGATGTTGTCAATGTACAGGTTGTTTCCAAAGGCATTGGTAGAAACAAAGCGGACAATGCATTTTTCACCTGCGAAGGCGTTAAGGTCGATCAACTCAGCCCGCCATTGGTCGGCATCGGTTGGGGAAAATTGATCGTTGATGGCGCCTGTTGTGGCAAGTTCAGCGCCCGACTTTTGCCAAACGATTTGAGGCGTTGCATTGGCATCGCAACCGGTTTGCACTTCTACACGCAACCCATCTTCATATCCCGGTTGAGAATAAGGAGCATACGCCAACTCAAACGATATGGCCGGATTGGCAATGGCCGTAAAATCGAGCGGGACCATATTGATGTAATCTTCTTGGTCTGTTGAAGAGTAGCTGAAAAAAGGGATGTACAACGCCCTCGTATTGTTGCCCGAAGGCCCTGTGATGTTCGAAGGCGTACGCGCCCAGGTCAATTCGTCGTCGGGGTTATAAACCACCCAGCCCACAGGTGGGAACGACGGACTTTGGAAGGTTTCCGTAAAATAATTGGTAGCGGCCTGGGTTACGACGGTATACGAATTGTACAAGGTATCGTTGAAAAAAACGTCTTCGTCAGTGAGTGTAGACCAAACACTGAGGTTGATAACACCATTGATGTTGATGGCGAGTGGTGTCGCGAATTCGAAATCAAGTGTTTGTCCGGGCGTTAGTTCGGGTACGTTTTCGGTCACAGAGGCATCGTTGTTCACCTTATAGGTGAGTTGTGCACCGATGATGGAGTTGAGGCCTTCATTCACGAGGCGAACTTTGATCTGCTGCAAAGCCTGGTCGCATTGAACGATGGCACCTCCGCTGGGCGAAAGCAATGCGCGAACACCGAGATCATCCGGTTGTTTGCAATCTTTCAACTCGCCTTCCCACCGCACCGCAATGGATCGTCTGCCAGTGAGTCCCGAAGGATGGCTGGTGCGTACTGCCACCCATTTTTCGTCACCAGCATTTTGTATGGGGAATGTGTAGCTGGTATTGGCCGTTGTGCCCTGGATTTCCATGTATTTTTCTCCAAGCAAATAGACATCGTATTGCAGGGTGTCGTTCACCATGTTCCACGAAATGGTCATGGAATTGGGACAAACCTTCACGATCTGAATGTTTACGGGGAGGGGAGAGATCGTAAAGGCATGGTCCGACTGGTCGCTTTGTGCGCCACGTGTGACCCTCACTTTCACCTTTCCGCCGAGGTTGGCGCCGCCCGGTACACTCCAGTCGTACAGGCGTGCAGTTCCAGGCACGGAGGCAATGTTGTTCCAGGTTGCGCCGTCGTTTCTGGAGAATTGAACGTCAAACGTTCCGTCAGCGCCCTGGGCATCCCAGTGGATGCGTTCCACGGTGCCTGGCACAAGGCCTTCGCCGCCATTGGGGTAAGTCAGTTTGATTTCCTCGGTTCGGAATTCCCATACAAGGTAATAGTCCTGAGGGCCCTGTGGCACCTCAAAACCATTGATGTTGACGGTGTATATTCCTGCAGAGGGATTGTTGATCAGTACCTGCT
>Ga0105048_10002664_pt1 | contig 29075 bp, 20 predicted proteins | sample MAT05_FD_78382 | JGI IMG/M metagenome (GOLD analysis project Ga0105048, IMG submission 78382) | Freshwater microbial communities from Lake Fryxell liftoff mats and glacier meltwater in Antarctica - MAT-05 | ecosystem: Environmental > Aquatic > Freshwater > Ice > Liftoff microbial mat | place... | reverse complement strand
GGTCGGCGACTTTGTACAGGCTCAACAAGAACGGCCGCCAATTCGTCGGCGCGTTCACGAATGATTTGTAGGCTTTCGTCGGTGCCGTAATCAAGCACAAGAATGTTCTGAACGGCTTCGGGCATGATACCCGAAGCGGCAGGAAACGACTTTAGTTTTTTGGTTCCACGTACCAGCACTTCATCCACAATGCCATGATAAGAGCCAGAAAAAGCAACGATCAGCGAGCGACCCGTGATGGTGCGGGCCACGCGCATGGCCCCCAAAACAGCCTCTGAGCCGGTGCTGCACAGGGCCACCCGCTCATGCCCGGTAAACTCGCTGACCAACTTGCTCACCTCGCCCGCCAGTTCATGTTGTGGGCCAATTTCGTAGCCATCTTCAATTTGCCGGTGCATGGCTTCCTTCATGAAATCAGGCTGGTAACCGAACATGGTGGAGCCAAATCCATTCAATACATCAATATATTCATTGCCATCAACGTCCCACAATCGACTTCCCTTCGATTTATTGACCACAATCGGATACACCAGTTCTTTGGTCGTTGGCCGGAAGCCCGAAACGACGCGGGGGTCGGCCATGTGAGGTCGGTGTTGCTCGGTATATCGTTTGCTACCGGCCGTTTTCTGGTTGTATCGGGTGGTCAAAGAGTCGATAAATACCTGTTGTTCAGCAGGCAGGCTTGTTGCTTTTCGCTCGATCCGGGCCGTGGCTCCAAATGGTTTCTTAAGTTCAACGGCTTCCTCTGGCGTAATATCGAGGGCTTGGGGCGTAGGGCTGGGGGTTTGGGGCCGGGGATTTGGGGTCTGAGGCTGGGGGCTGTTGTGGTTTCCCATTGGGATTGTTCCCTGTTGCACTTCCGCGCCAGGATTGCTCCCTGTTCCCTGCATAAGGGCCACCTGTTTAGCCAGAATCTGCAATTGTTGAGCAATCAGTCCCAAAGCGGAATCGTTTCCCTGGCTTATTGGGGATATGGGCTGCACGACCTGACCCGTGTTCACATACGACTGGGTTGGCTGCAGGGCAACGGTTGGCTGGGCTACCGGCGCAGACTGAAAGGCCGAATCAGGCAACACGGAGTCGAGGTGTGTAGCCACCTCGCCAATTGTCCCGAACTGGCTGGTCAGTTGCCGAAACGTGACTAGAACCCCAAATTCTTTTTTGAACGTTTGCGCTAACTGAGTGAGTAGGAGGGAGTCAAAGCCAATTTCCAGGAACGACATATCGGGCGTAACGTCTGTTACGTCGATTCCTGATGCCCGTTCTAACAGTTCCAGAATGCGTTGTTGCAAAATAGGTTTTCTCATAGGTGCGGTTGGTATTTGCGTGGGTTGTTGTTCCAAAACTAAGTCAACGGGTGCAGTTGCTGTGTTTAGTTGATTTGCAGGGCCGGTTTCAAGGGGTTCAACCCAATACCGCTTGCGGTCAAAAACATAGGTTGGCAGTAAAATCTTTTGCCTTGTTTGAGTTTCGTAGAAGGTTTTCCAGTTTGGTGTTGCTCCATTAATCCATAGTTGTCCGAGGGTTGTCAGCATCGCCCGGTACGCACTATCTTTATTTATATATGACGCTAAACCGGGCCAAACCGTCACGGGTTTGGGAGCCGACTGTTGCCGAATGAGTGTTGCGAGGGCTTGTCCTGGTCCCACTTCGAGTAAAAGCGGGTTGCCCATTGCCAGCAGCGTGTCGGCGGCATCGGCAAAACGTACCGTTTCGCGAAGGTGAGTAGCCCAATAGTGCGGGTCTGTTGCCTGGGCATCGGTCAGGAGTTGTCCGGTTACCGTTGATACGATAGGTAGTTGCGGTCTGTTCAAAGAGACCTGCTTTATTACTTCCTCAAAAATACCAACCACCGGGTCCATCATGGCCGAGTGGAAGGCATGACTGGTCATTAAGAGCCGGTTAGGTACTTCGCGCTGATCGAGCAGGCGGGCAAAATCGGCCAAATGTTCGTCGGGGCCAGCAACCACACACAGCGCACGACTGTTGATGGCGGCAATCGACAGCGTACTGGGTAGCAACTCAAGCACGGCTTTAGCCTCCAACCTCACCGAAAGCATCCGGCCGCGCGGTTGTTCGCTAACAAGCCGTCCGCGTGTAGCAATGAGCGTGAGTGCATCTGGCAGTGAGAAGACTCCTGCCAGATGAGCGGCTACAAATTCACCGATGCTATGGCCACACAAAACGCCCGGTTTAATCCCCCAACTCATCCAGAGTTTTGCGAGAGCGTATTCCGTTGCGAACAGAGCAGGTTGCGTATAGCGGGTGTTATCGAGCCGTTGCTCGGCAAATCGCTTAATGGCTTCATCGTCGAGCGCGACAGGATACATAACCTCCCGAATGTCCACATCTACCTGGTTGGCAAGCAGGATAGCACATTCGTCGATAGCTTGCCGGAATACTGGTTCAGCTTCATACAATTCCCGACCCATTCCCAAAAACTGGGCACCCTGCCCCGGAAACAAAAACACCAGTTCATCGGGCGATTGCCGGAGTGTATTGGTTGTGGCTTTTTGGGCATCGGCTCGCAACGTCTGAACTAGTTCATCGGTTGTTGACGCCACGGCAAACCGACGCTGTTTAAAATCGGGACGAGTGGTTTGGAGCGTAAAAGCCACATCGGCCAGAGTTGGAGTATTGGGTTGCGTCAACACGTCGGCCAATCGTTGGGCGTAGGCATCGCGGCTTGTTTCGCTCCTCGCCGACCACGTAATGAGTTGCGGTAATGTTAACGGTTCATTGTTCCCGATACGTCGGACCGTTGTTAGCTGTTCCCGATGCGTCGGACCGCTGTCAGGGGCCTCTTCCAAAATCACGTGGACGTTGGTACCCCCAACACCGAGTGAGCTGACTCCGGCCCGACGTGGTGTATCTACCACGAGCCAGTCTGTCAGTGTATCGTTTACGACAAATGGGCTGTTGGCAAAGTCGATGGCGGGGTTGGGTTCGCTGAAATTGATAGTTGGTGGCAGTTGCTGGTGATGCAATGCCAGCACCGTTTTGATTAAACCTGCCACTCCTGCTGCTGCGGTGAGGTGGCCCATATTACTTTTTATGGAGCCAATCCGGCAAAATTGTTTTTGAGTTTGCTCCCCAAAAGCCAGCGTTAGTCCCTCAATTTCAATAGGATCGCCGAGTGGAGTAGCCGTTCCGTGCGCTTCAACGTAACTGATGGTGGCAGGATCAACAGCCGCATCGGCAAGTGCCATTCTAATGGCGCCTGCCTGCCCATCGGCGCTTGGAGCCGTGAAACTGCCTTTGTTGCCCCCGTCGTTATTTACACCCACTCCTTTGATGATAGCAAAAATAGTATCACCATCGCGTTGGGCAGCATTGAGGGGTTTGAGCAACACCACCCCGGCCCCATCACTAAACACGGTGCCGGTGGAACCCGCCTGGAAGGTTTTAGTATGTCCATCGTGACTGAGCATGGTCCCTTCTTCATAGCGATGACCACTCAAAAGCGGGGCCGTAATACAAGCTGCTCCCGCCAGAGCCACGGCACATTGTCCACTGCGCAAGCTCTGTACGGCCTGGGCAATAGCCAGCAATGAGGTGGAGCAGGCGGAATATACGCTCACTGCCGGACCTTTCAAATTCAACTGGTAGGCTGTGCGGGAGGCAATGTAGTCTTTCTCGTTGACCGTTGTCACGTTCACCACACCCACCTGTTCGATCAGGTCGGGGTGATGCTGTACATTATTCAGGAAGTAGGTATTCGGTCCGCATCCGGCAAAAACGCCCACCATCTCGCCGAAATGCTGGGGCAGATACCCTGTTTTTTCCAGTGCTTCCCGGGCTATTTCCAGAAACACCCGCTGCTGCGGGTCCATTAGTTCAGCAAGGGCAGGTGTCAAACCAAAAAATAAGGGATCAAATCCGTCAGCATGGTCAATCAGTCCGCGTGCGCGCACGTAGGCCGGGTCGTTTTTTTTGTTGGCGGGAACGCTGGGATCAACCTCTTCTGGTGTGAAAAATCGGATTGTCTCGCGGCCTTCAACCAGCACCTGCCAAAGCTCATCAATCGTGTTGGCACCCGGAAAACGGCCCGCCATCCCGATCACGGCAATGGGAGAGGATGTTACCTCACCCCCGGCCCCTCTCCTACTGAGAGGGATGGCTTTCACGTCTCCCCTCTCAGTAGGAGAGGGGCGGTGGGTGAGGTAATTCGCCACCCCCGCCACCGTGGGGTGCTGATACAGTTTGGTGATGGGTAGTTCGAGCCCGTGCTGTTGGCGAAGGGCTGCTACGGTCTTTTGCGCCAGCAATGAATTACCCCCCAATTCAAAAAAGTTATCGTCGGCACCAACCTGGTCTAGCTGCAGGAGATCGGCCCACAAATCAGCGACGGCTTGTTCCCGTTTCGTAGCCGGTTTGCGGTATAGCACTGCCAAATCAGGCCGCTGCACCGTCGGGCTGGGCAACCGCTTTTTGTCGACTTTTCCGGCGGTCGTTTGGGGGATCTCGTCAATGGCTACAAATTGAGCGGGCCACATAAAATCGGGCAGCTGGGCAGTCAACGTTCGGCGAACTTCGTTCAGATCGAGACTTGCCGTTTCCGGCACTACGTAAGCGATCAGGCGTTTCAGGCCGGGAATATCCTCGCGGGCCACCACTACGGCTTGCCGAACGCCTTCCTGCCGGGTGAGGGCTACTTCAATTTCGCCCAGTTCAACTCGGTTTCCCCGAATTTTTATTTGATCGTCTTTTCGACCGGCAAACTCTACTACACCATCCGGGAGATACCGGCCCATATCGCCGGTGCGATAAATTCGGATAGTCTCACCGGCGGTATTTGTCCAGTTGACGAACTTTTCGGCTGTCAACTCAGGGCGGTTCAAATATCCCTGAGCCAGACAAATACCCGTAATGCACAATTCGCCCTCACCCACTGGAAGTTCGTTGCCAGCATCGTCGAGCACGAGCAAATTGGTGTTCCCGATGGGTTTGCCAATAGGAGGCAGCGTTGGCCAAGCCGACGAATCGCCCGTCAGTTTATTCTCGGCCATCCACACACTGGCTTCGGTGGGGCCGTAAGCGTTCATGAGCGTACAGTTGGGCAGGGCTGCAAAAAAACGGGCTATTGGTTCTGTAATTTTGAGCGCTTCCCCGCCAGTTACCAATTCAACCAGCGTTACCGGATAAAGCGATTCGGCCTGGGCGGCTTCGGCTAAATATTGTAGGGCTACAAAGGGTAAAAAGGCCCGATTGATACCGTTTTCAATCAAAAAATGCAATAGTAGGCTCGCTTCTAACCGTTGCGGCTCGGTCATCAGATACAGGGTGCCGCCCGTTGCCAGCGGAATAAAAAGCTCCGGGAACGACCCATCGAAGCTGAGGTGGCAAAACTGGATGGTTTTCATTCCCGGCCGGGCCGACGAATGGATGCTTTGCCATTGTATGAAGTTTGCCAGGCCAGCGTGGCTATTCAGAACACCTTTTGGAGTGCCGGTAGAACCCGATGTGTACAGTACATACGCCGTTGTGGATTGCTCAGCGACAACAGAAACCGGCACTGTCTCCTCCGAATCAGGATCGATAACACGAAGGCCAAGATCGGAAAACAGGGGGGCATCGGCAGACGTTGACAGGCACAAAGTCAGGCCCGCATCGGCCTTTATTTGTGCTAAGCGTGACGTTGGGTAGGCGGGGTCGAGGGGTAAATACGCTTTGCCGGCTTTCAGAATGGCCAGCACTGAAACCACCATGCCAATGCAACGAGTAGTGCAAACACCAATTCGGGCTGATTCGGGGGCGTAGTGGTTTATAAGCAGGGCAAGCCTGTCGGCACGGCTGTTTAGCTGGCTGTACGTGAGTGACTCCTCCCCAAAAACGATGGCTATGTTTTCGGGATAATCGAGCGTTGTCTGTTCAACGAACTGATGGATCAACGGCAATGGGGACGCGTTGAATCCAGCCTCTTTTTCAGTAGCTGTATGCATACGATTGAATCACATTTTTACGGTCCAACGAACCGGGAGGTTAGGTAGTCATCAAATGGTTGGGAGAGGCAGGCTCCGTTCCATCAGGCACTTGGTATTGTAGTAAAACCCAGTACTAGGCTTCCCGCTGTGTCTGTAGCGAATGATCCCGATATACTGGCTCCTTTTTGGCATCGGCCCGTGCTGGAATCTGCAACTGGTCGCCCCCAACCCGGTTTAGTACGGCAAGCATAGGTTGGTTCGTCACGCGGGCATACAAGCTCAGGAGTTGTTTTTCGGCCCTTGCCCAGGCTGTATTTGCATCAATTACCAACAAGGACAATGCGCTTTCTTTCATCAAATAAACCGGAATCTGGTTGTTGATGAGCGAAGGTAATTCCAGCACGATCCGGTCAAACTGCGTCGGGTCGAACTCATGGTCGTGGTCGATCAGGTACTCCAGACTCGTCACGTTCATAAAATCAGGCCGCACGGTGTATGGGAAGTACGTCACGCCATTTTTGAAAACGCGGTATTCTTTTGGGGTCTGACGAGGATAGCAGTAAGCAACCCGCTGATCGGCATCGGTATACAGCCGGTTCAACCCTTCGGCCACCCAGGTTTTACCCTGTCGGGCCCGAATACTGAAAATGGTCAATATCGGTGGGTATGGCTTGCCAGTCGTTTGAGCAACCTCTATATTGATGGCGTTGAACAATTGCTCGAACATTGTCCGGGCGGTGCGCGTCACGCGGGAGTAAATGAGCGGCTTTTTCACTGTCGGGAAAATAGCTGTCATTGGCAACCCAATCTGAGTTTCGGCCTGCTCGGGGGATTTGATGGTTTTGTCCATCCAGAACCGCAGTGCTACGAGTAAGAGGGCCAGGAAAAGCCCCACGCCAAAACCAACTATAATCAACTGCAGTCGTTTAGAAGGCTGAGGGAGCAGGGGATAATTAGGAGCGTCGAGCGGTTCGAGTTTGCCCCCGGCTACGTCTTGCCGTTTCGTTCGCGACTGGTCAACGTGTTGCAACAGGTCGAAATACTCTTTTTCGGCAATGCTCAAGTCCCGCTTCAACGACCGAAGCTGCGAACCCATTGGGCTGAACTCATTGGTCTTGGTTTCTAATTCCTGAATACGGCTCTTGTACAACTCTAAACGCGCCGACGATTCTTCGTATTCTAAGGTTTTAGCTAGCAAGTCAGTACTCACTTGTAGCTGTGGCACCGACTCATCGGTCGTTGTGGCTGTTTCGTAGCGTTGGGCACTGTTACGCAACTCTTCTTCGGCCTGTTTTACTTTGCTTTGCAAACGGGTGATTTCCCCTTTCGACTGGTTATAGGCGCGGGCATTAGCCAGTTGAGCTTCGGCCTGAGCCAGTTTCCGCTGCTTCTCCGACAGGTCGTTGTTTACACTTTTAATGGTGCCTTGTTGACCCATCCGCGACTTGAGCGCATCCATCGCTGCCTTGGCTGCGTTTCGGCGCATCTGCTCCTGGTTATATTCGCCAATCAGAGCCTCCCGCGAAGAGGCTACATTACGGGCTTCTTCGTCGTAATCGAGTATCCGGTGTTCCTGACTAAAGGCCTGTAGATTGCCCTCGGCCTTGTTGAGTGCCTGTTTGGCTTTTTGGAGCTGCCCTTCGTAATACCCTACTACTGAGTTGGTCTCAGATGTTTTTAGTGTCGAGTACCGTTCGTTCAATACGGCAATGGCGTGCGTCAGCGTCCGTTGAGCTACCGCCGGATCGCTTGCTTCGTATTCCAGCAGCATAACGTCGTTGGTATTTTTGCGGGCTATTGCCTTCAATTTATCACTAATCACCAGAACAGAGTAGGCCGTTTCCGACTTTAGCAACAACCTCTTGATCGGATTGTCAGCAGGGGCTTTGGTTAAGCTATCTATGGCCCGGCGGAGAACAACTACGTCGCCATTGATGGGTAGCATAAACCGCCAATCGTTCGGAACGGCAATTTTTAATTCGTCAAAACCGGCCTGGCCCAGCACCATCGAATCGGGTTTGGCCAGTTGCAGGTGGTCGGCCAGCAGGTAGCTTCCCACCCGTAGCGTCGTTTCTTTCGAGTTCAGGGTACTCAGCATATTATCGAATGCACTAGCCGACTGATCCCCGTACGACGACCGCAAATCCGATGTGATCGAGTAGCCTGATGATAAACCTGTATAGAGAGAAGCCTCTGATTTGTAAACTTTTATATCGTCCTGAGTTGTATAGAAGGCCATGCCCGCCGTAAGAGCAGGTAACAGAATGAACCAGCCTAGATGCCGCTTCAAAACCCGTAAAAAGACCTCAATATTCATGATTAAAAACGTTTCATGCGCTGGATTGGAACTCCTACCAAGGACTCAAATTGGTGGACATTTTTTAAAAAATCGCCCTTAACCTGTTCCGTAATTACTTTCGTCTCGACGTATCGGTTAGTGGCCGTGGCAAAAACTTCACTGGTGACGCGGCCTTTTTGGTTTTCCGCTTCAATAATTCGAAGTGCTGCCAGCGCCGACTGCTCGTCCATCAACCTGTATTTGAGCACCTGTTGAGCCGTAATCATGTCCTGGTAAATGGTTATCATTTCCCGGCGTAACTGCAACTCGATGATATCTTTCTGGACTATTGATGCCCGATAGTTTGCATCGGCCTGTTTCAGTAGGTGTTTGCGGCCAAATAGATCATACAGCGAAATTCGAAGATCAACCCCCGCCCGATACCCGTTGGCAATCTGCCCTAACTGGTCACCCCGCTGATTTAAGCCCATCGTAACCAGACTCTGGTTCCCGCCGGAGTAATTTGCAAATCCAGATGCATTCTGCAAAATCTGCACTTTTGCCAGGTTCCGGCCCGAGTTCAATGAGTTGATGATCTCGCCCTGATATTTCATGATTGGTGAATAAGATAGCGCTATTCGTACCAGATCATCAAACAGCATTAACTGAACGGCAATATCCTGATCGACATCCAAAAAAGTGGTATCATTCATCATGCCAACCGACTGGCCAAACGAGACCCGGTTGCGTGGGTTAGGCCGTTGGGCGAGACAATTTAGTGATGATAAGATTGTCAATAGAAATAATAGACTGATAGTCAGGGATTTCAACGTCGTATTTCTTAATCGGTTGATACACACAAAAAAGTGATAAATGACTTTGGTAAGGCTTAGGGAATTGCAGTGTTCTTTTGACGGGAATTTTCAACAATGTCACATTTATCATTTTACAACTAGGCTCGTCATGCCGACTGCAATTATAAAACGGTATGAGATTGCCTATTTTACTGCGTGAGGGGTATGCATAAAACTGCTGAATGCCTTGCGGATGTTGAATACGGCTCTGGCAAACCGAAGCATCAGCATTGGAATCAGGAGCAGTTCGTTTACAGTAACGCGCTTCCAAAGATACGCAGGAACGGCTAACAGAAGGCTGCTGATTAAACCCAAAAGTAGACAAAAGGGAACGAGCCAAAAGAATGCTTGTCCCATGAAAAGGCTGAGGATCGTTACCAACCCCAGTATACCCAGCAGCAAGACACGGGGCAGAACCAGCGTTTGGAGAATTTTGAAAGCCCCTTCCGTGTTTCCTTGGCTCAAACCGGCCATGCCTCTCCAGAAATAATCGCTCAGAAATTGCCATTGAGCCGCAATCCAGCGGGTGCGCTGGTTCTGAAACACGGCGGCATTCGACACTTTTTCGTCGTAAATAATGGCTTTTTCTAAGTAAGCAATTCGGTGTCCGCCAAGCAGTAGATTCATTTCCAGCTCTTTATCGTAGCCGCCGGTAGTGGTTTGCCCATTCATAGCTGCCCGCATAAGTACGTGATCGAATGCCATGCCGGACCCAATCAGCGCACTCGACAAGCCCAGGGCTCGTGCCCCTTTCCGGAAAATATTATTGTTGATTTCTTCGCTGATGGCATCTAGTAAAGCTATCCCAGAAAGGGTGTTTTTAGCCACCCGGTGGCCCTGTACTACTTGCCAGCCCTGCCCGAAAGCTGCATTGACGCGGATTAGGAAATCAGGAGCCATATGATTATCGGCATCCGAAACGGCCACAATGGCAAAATCATCAGTCGAAATAGCCGCCAGTCCGGCGTTTATCGCTTTGGTTACGGTCGATTTTTCAAACGATACCGGTACCACCCGGATGGGCAATTCTGCCAACTGAGCCAGTGTGTCAGCCCGAAGCGAATCAGCAATAACAATAAGGTCGAATTGATCAGACGGGTAGTCTTGCCGGAGATTGGCCCGAACAGAATCGAGAATAACAATATCTTCTTTGTAAGCCGGAATCAGAACGGCGATTTTACGATACGTAGTTGCCCGAACAGACGAAGTAGCAGCGGGGGCTACATCGTCGGCTTTGCCAAACCGGCCAGCAATAGCAAACAGGAGTAGATAACCGACGTTGAACGAAAGAAATATAATCAGAAGAGACCAGAGGAAGAATAAAACGGACATGGGTATTGGCCCAATTGGGTCATCGGCTTTCTTCTTTAGAAGAACAGATCCCTCCGAAGTAACGCACGATTTGGGAAAGTACCGTACCTTTGTCCCATGAAAAAAGCAGAAATGCGTACCGATAAAGGTACAATGACCATCGAGTTTTTCGAGAAAGACGCGCCTAATACGGTTGCCAACTTTGTGAAATTAGCCGAGTCAGGCTTTTACGACGGTGTAAAGTTTCATCGCGTAATTCCCGATTTTATGGTTCAGGGTGGCGATCCCAATGGTACGGGTGCGGGTGGCCCCGGCTACAGCATCGACTGCGAACTGACGGGCGACAACCAATACCACGACCGGGGTGTATTGAGCATGGCCCACCGGGGCCGCAACACGGGTGGATCACAGTTTTTTATCTGCCACAACCGCCAGAACACCGCTCACCTCGACCGTAACCACACCGTTTTTGGTAAGGTAGTGGAAGGCTTGGATGTGCTTGATGGGATTCGTCAGGGCGACAAAATTGAGGGGATTACGGTTGTAGAAGAGTAAAAAGGATTTGTCCTCAGTTTGTTGTTTATATCCTCGGCCTGTGTAAACACAGGCCGTTTTTATTTATTGGCAAGCCAACGCCTTTGTAGGCAGAATGGACAATTGGGAGCGAAATCATAAAAACAAATATTTATTTTTTTGGTCACGAAAAATAATCTGTCCCAAGTCTAAGTAAACTTGAAACATACTATCTATTTTACGGTTCAATTGACTGAGTAAAACCCTTGAGTCAATTGGTTTAAGCGTGTTTTCAACAAAATTTCTACTTCTAAAAACCACTTTATGCGTAACTTGTACAAGCAGGGACGGCTTCTGTTAACCGTCCTTTTTTCATTAGTAACCATAACGACAACAATCGCTCAGGGAATTTGAGGTCGTGTTATAGATGCCTCCAGCAAGGCTGTTTTGCCCGGTGCAACTGTTGTGATCGTTGGCAGTAACAATGGATCAACAACCGATGCCAAAGGAGAATACACATTACGGGTTGCTCCTGGGAAATATACGGTTCGCGTTTCGTCGATTGGTTTCCAAAATCGCGATGTAACAGTATCTGTTCAGGAAGGAGCAATGGCTACTGCCGATGTTGACTTGAGCGAGAGTTCAGCTAGTTTGGGCGAGGTGGTTGTGATTGGCTCCCGGGCAGCTACCGCCCGAACAAATGTTCAGTCGGCAGTACCGGTAGACGTAATCACAACCAAAGAGCGGAAAGGATTTTCGCAGGTCGACATAAGCCAGATTTTAAACTATGTGGCACCATCGTTCAACTCAAACCGCCAGACCGTAACCGATGGAACCGATCACATCGACCCAGCTTCATTGCGCGGCCTTGGTCCCGATCAGGTGTTGGTGTTAGTGAATGGCAAACGACGGCACACAACAGCTTTGGTAAACATCAATGGTTCAGTGGGTCGGGGTTCGGTCGGTACAGATATGAACGTGATTCCAGTGGCCGCAGTAGAACGGATCGAAGTACTACGCGACGGAGCGGCTGCCCAGTATGGCTCCGATGCCATAGCGGGCGTAATCAACGTGGTGCTAAAGAAAAACTACGACGGATTTTCGGCCTCTCTGACGGGCGGTCAGAACATGGCCACGATGAACTACGTAATTCCAAACATTGCAATCCCCCTACTATAAAAGCCAGTCGATCAATGATGGGGGCGTCGTGCAGTTTGATTTCTCGAAAGGATTCCGGCTGGGCCACAAAGGCCGGTTGAGCGTGAGTGGTCAGTATAACGCCCGCGGACGCACGAATCGCTCGGCAGACGACAACATTCCTACCACTTACCTTGGCTCGAATGGTGGCTTTCCGGCCACGCCCACTGGTCAGAATGCCACTGTTTTCCGCAATGACTTGATTGCTCAGGATCAGGCTATCGAAAAACAACGCGGCTACAATCGCCAAAACATGATTGTAGGTAACTCAAACGCAACCAACATTGGCTTGTTTTTGAACGGCGACATCGCTATCAACAAAAATTCAGAATTCTATTTTGCAGGAGGTGTTACCTATCGTACTGGTACTGGGTATGGTAATTATCGGGTGCCGGTGGCCCGCAATCAGCAGCCTACCAAAACCGACGGTACCCTGGCTTACCCGGATGGATTTTTGCCGGGTATTCAATCGGCAGTGGGCGATCAGTCGTTGATTTTGGGGTACAAAACGGTGTTGGGAGCCTGGAACGTTGATTTAAGCAACACATTTGGCCAAAACACCTTTGGGTTCAAGGTTATTAACTCCGGTAATGCTTCGCTGCCCGCCAGCAACGATCCGCAAACTTCATTCGACGCGGGTAAGCTGGCATTCCTGCAAAATACCGTTAATCTGGACCTCTCGCGCCGGTTTGGAAAAGGTACAAAATCGCTGAACGTGGCCTATGGTGGCGAGTTTCGCTACGAGAATTTCCAGATTGCAGCGGGCGAGCCGGGTTCCTATTCAGGTGATCCGAACCGCCGGTTAGCTATTGCTCCGCCTGCATCAGGAACGGTGGTGGCAGCACCAGGAGCACAAGTGTTGCCCGGTTATCAACTTACCGACGAAATCAACAAGTCGCGGAACAGCCAGTCGCTTTACCTCGACCTGGAGGGCGAAACAGGCAAGTTACTGGTAGGCGCGGCTGGCCGTTTCGAGAATTACAGTGATTTTGGCTCAACCTTCAACGGCAAACTGTCGGCACGGCTCCAGATCACACCCGCCCTTGCGTTGCGGGGTTCGGCCAGTACGGGCTTCCGGGCACCCTCGCTACACCAGCGGTATTTCCAGAATACCAGCACCCAGTTTGTGAATGGGTTGCCTTCCAATACCCTGACGGTGAATAACGAGAACCCTATTGCCCGCACGGTGATTGGGGTAGATGCCCTTAGGCCGGAAACGTCGGTCAACTATACCGTTGGCATAACGGCCCGTGGTGGCCGTACGTTTACCTTAACGGTTGATGCTTACCAGATTGACATTACCAACCGGATTGTATATTCCGGTGCGTTTACCCGCGCTCAGTTGGGTTTTGCGGCCACCGATTACCTCGGTGTAAACTTGGTTCGGTTCTTTGCCAACGCGGCCGACACCCGCACACGTGGTCTGGACATTGTGGCTTCGGAACGGATTAAGGCGGGCAAAGGTAATTTAGTGATAACGGCTGCTCTGAACTTTAACCAGAACACCGTGACGGGCATTAACAGCACCCCGCTGATTGACGTGGCCAAAAACAATCCGGCGGAAGCCAACCCCAGCACCTGGTTCCGCACAGCTCTGTTCGACCGCAATCAGGTGTCGATTATCGAAGATTACCTGCCCCCGCAATGCTCAGGGCAGTATCGATTACGCAACGGGCCGCGACAACTCGAACCGGAGCCGTTTTCTGTACCTGCCTAATCAAGGCGGATTCAATGGTCGCTACGTGTATGGCCGGGTATCGCTGAGTTTGTAAAGTCATACCCAAGAGTAACACTATTAAAAGTTACTTAAATATGGCCTTGAAAGCCGGATGGTTTCTATAACCGTCCGGCTTTTTTTATAGGTTGCGGGCAAACCGTTAACCGTGACTAACCGACTGATTCTCTACTTATCCGCTTGGGGAGTAGTATGTTGTGCCGTTTCGCGCTGGCGTTTGGCGGGGATAGGCGTGGGGGAAGCTATGGTTGGAATGGCCACGCTACTGGCTGTTTTTCGGTTCGGCCTACTGTCAGAGCCATCGCCTACTTTGCGGATTTGGCGTCGGTTTGTCGGACTTTCCGGCGTAGCTATGCTTACCGGAATGCTTTGGGCTGGGGCTATTGGTGTTTGGGCGACAATAGGTTTTGGGCACGATACGCTGGCGTTGGCTTTCTGTTTCGGAACGCTGACAATACTACTTCCTCTGCTCGACAAAGCCCATCAACGGTTTTTTTTTATGCGTCAGTTCCTCCGGGCTAGCCTTGTTTTTGCCGTAGCTAACTTGCTTTTCTACGGCTTCTTTCAGCTTTTTCTGAATGAGACCACTTTCTGGATTGGCCGTTTCAATGGTTTATCGGCGAACCCAAACCAATTGGCTCTGTACGTGTGTCCGATACCCTTCTGGCTATTGACGCGACCTTTTGTGCTCACACGCTGGGAAACTGTCGTAGGTGTTGGAAGTAGCCTAGGTGTTGGCTGGCTCACTGGCTCCGATGCACTCCTGCTGGCCTGGTCAATTGGCTTTGTCTGGTTGATTGCGTATTCAATCCAAACATATTCATGGCGGAGTAATCCGGTTCAAAATACCCATGCTAAGGCATTAGCAAGCATGCTTTTTGTACTGATTTCGGCCGGGGTCTTAGTCTTTGTATGGGATCATGCAACTGATGTTTATGCCGTTGGCGGGCAGGGAGACCTTCGGTTCCAACGCTGGCAAAATGGCTTGACGGCCTTGCAGCATTCACCACTTTTTGGCCTGGGGCCGGGTGCTTTTTCGGGTGATAAGGGCGCATTCGGGGGGCAGGAAGCCCATAATCTATATATCGACTGGATGGCATCGGGTGGGTTGCTGGCAGGGCTGGCACTTTTTTGGTTTCAAGGCCGAACCTGGCTTACCATCAAGGCTGGCCGGTCCAATGTGCTGATGGCAAGTTTTGTGAGTTTGCTGGTATTTAGCAGCTTTCATTATGTAGCCCGCCATCCCGTTTTCTGGCTATATCATTTGTTACTTTTGCTTAACCCACCCCCTCCATGTGCGGCATCTTCGGTACGCTAAACTGCCCCATCGACAATTCCGCTCAAGTTTTGCACGACTTGAATCATCGCGGGCCAGATAGGCACGGATGTCTAACCGTGGGGCCGCTGTCGTTGCTACACACGCGACTGGCGATTCAGGAACTAGGCTCGGGTGGTCATCAGCCAATGCAACATGGACGCTGGATACTGGCTTTCAACGGCGAAATTTATAACCACCGGGAACTACGCCGTCGCTATAGCCTGCTACTCTGTCAGTCGGCGAGCGATACCGAAACCTTGCTGCATTTGTGGGAGCGGTTGGGCGTAGCCATGCTACCCGAATTAGACGGGATGTTTGCGCTGGTCCTGTTTGATACGATGACACAACGGCTGTGGCTGGCTCGTGACCGCTTTGGCGAAAAACCGCTGTATGTCTGGCAGTCTGGTGTCGAACTGGTATTCTGCTCCGAACTCCGGGCGTTGCAACGGCATGTAGCCTTACCGGTAAACCGAGATGCCTTGAGTCGCTATTGCCAGGTAGGATACTTTTTAAAGGACGAAACGCCGTACCAAAGTCTCCGGCAGATCAATCCTGGTCATGTTGAGTGCATAGAGACGCGAACGATGGCCAGAACCGAAACCTGCTGGATTCCAGAGAAAACGATATTTCGCTCTCTTGCCGGCAAAGAAGTTAGCCTGTCCCAACTCGATCAAACTATCACCCAATCCGTTCACCAACGTATTGACACTGCTGACCGCGAAGTGGGTATTTTGCTCAGTGGCGGTATCGACAGCGGTTTGATAACGGCCATCGCGGCTCAGCATCGGCCCGGTATTCGAACGTTTACGATGTCATTTGCCGATGGATTATATGACGAAGCTCCATTGGCTCAACTCGTTGCAAACCGGTATAAAACGCGGCATACGGCGGTTCGGGTGGATACGCAGGATTTAGCCGACGACTTATTGACGATTCTGCCTCGCTATGGCGAACCGTTTATGGACAGTTCGGCCCTGCCGAGCTACTGGATTGCTAAAGCAGCTCGTGAATACGTACCCGTAGTGTTGACGGGCGACGGCGCTGACGAACTTTTTGGTGGCTACCGACGGTATGCAGCTGCTCGCTTTGGCTTATTCCGATTGCCCAAAATAGCGGGACGATTCGTAGCGGCTTTTCATCCATTGCTACCGCATCCTACCCACAAACAATCACGGTATAGCCATTTCTATCGGCTGAGCCATATGGCCCAACAATCAGGGGCAAAACGCTATTTGGCGATCACCACCGACGTTTTTGGCGGTTACGAATCGGCCCTGATCGATCCGGCACCGCTTGATGGGCTCCACAAATTGGTTGAGCAAACGCAATCATTAAGCGGCCTTCAGCAACTACAGGCGCTGGATTTGGTGCTGTTGTTGCCCGGTGATTTGCTAAAGAAAATGGACATCGCAACAATGGCCCATTCATTGGAAGCACGGAGTCCTTTTTTAAGTCGCAAAGTGACTCAGTTAGCGTTCTCATTGCCTGATAACCTAAAGATGGGCTGGAATAGAGGGGTGCAAACCAAGTTTTTGCTTCGGCAACTGGCGACAAAATACCTACCTGCGGGTTTAGTTGATCAGCCCAAACGCGGTTTTGAGGTGCCGCTTCGGCAATGGCTCGACGGACCGCTTCGGTCGTTGACGTACGACTATCTGACCAAGCCAACGCTGATTGATAGCCTCGTTCGGCCAACATTTATTGGTCATCTTTTGCAACAACCCCATCGCTTTCCACCCGAAAAGCGGGCCAAGCTGCTCTGGATGATGCTGTCGGTCGAGATATGGTATCGAAATCTGTTTCGGCATGACTCGTAAACTACTGCGTATCACTACTGTTCCCGAATCGTTACGAACACTGCTGCCCGGTCAACTGGCATTTATGCGCGAGCAGGGGTTTACCGTTTGGGCAGCTAGTGCGGGGCCGGTTCTACCGCAAGAAATAGATGGGTGTCGCCATTTCATACTTCCCTTGGTCAGGCCTATCTCGCCATTGCGAGACTTCTGGGCACTATTGAAAACATGCTGGCTTATCTGGCGGTTGCGCCCCGATATAGTCCATACCCATACGCCCAAGGCGGGCTTAATCGGCATGTGGGCTGCCTGGTTTACGAGGGTTCCGGTCCGGTTGCATACCGTTGCTGGCTTACCATTAATGGAGAAAAAGGGGCCAACACGATGGCTGCTAGTCTGTACAGAACGGCTCACATACCTATTTGCAACGGGTGTCTGGCCTAACTCGTTTGGTCTGGAAGCCTATATTCGGCAAACCATGTACACTGGCTCTAAGCTGAGGGTCATCGGCAAAGGCAGTAGCAACGGCATCGATACAACCCATTTTCAGCCGACACCCGAACTGATTCGGCAGGCCGATGTGCTGAAGCAACAGCGTTCTATCCCAACAGATGCCTTTGTATGGGTTTTTGTGGGCCGAATTGTTCGAGACAAAGGCATCGACGAACTCGTAATGGCATTCTCGGAAATAGCCGTGGAACACCGACACGCTTACCTGTTGCTGGTAGGATACGAAGAAACCGGAGATCCAATCGGTGAAAAAACGAAACAGTTGATTCGTAGCAGCAAAAAAATCCTGTCGGTGGGTTATCGGGCCGATGTAAGGCCGTATATACTTGTGTCAAACGCGCTGATACTACCCAGCTACCGCGAAGGGTTACCCAATGTCTTGTTACAGGCAGCGTGTCTGGAACGCCCGGTTGTGGCAACCGATATTGTGGGTGGCCGTGATGTTGTTATTGAGGGCGAAACGGGTTTGCTGGTGGCTCCGAAAGATCCGGTCGCTCTGCGCGATACCATGCTTCAACTGATGGCCGACCCCTCACTTCGCCAACAGATGGGGGTTGCGGCCCGCGCTCACGTTGTGGACAGGTACGATCAGCAGCGGCTTTGGCAGGACTTATTGCTGGCCTACAAACAGGCGCTTACGTCTACAAAACGCTGATGCACATTCTGCTCATTCACCCGTATTTTTTACCCCTCGGTGCTGCGGGTAGCGTTCGTTGGAACGAAATGGCCCAGCTCTGGACAGCGGCTGGTCATCGGGTAACGGTGTTGGCCGGGTCAGTGGATTATCTTACTGGTCTGCCCTACGTAAGCAGAGAGAATCAGCTAGAAAACGATCCGTCGGAATCCTGTACCCGAGTTATCCGTGTGTCTATGTCGGGCCGTTATAACCAGGGGCGTTGGGGCCGAATGTGGGCATACTGGACATTTTTCTGGAACAGTCTGTGGGCGGGCCTGTTTCGGGTTGGAAACGACGTCGATGTCGTACTGGCCACCTCACCACCGCTCACTGTTGGGTTCACAGGGGTAATACTAGCGCGACTTCGAAACAGACCCTTTGTACTGGAAATTCGTGACCTCTGGCCCGATGCTCCTGTGCAACTCGGCTACGTAACCATGCCCGTGCTGGTGCGCCTGGCGTATCGGCTCGAACGGTTTTTGTACCGCAAATCTGCCCATATCGTTGTGCTGACATCCGCTTTCGAGCAGGTGCTGATTAAAAAAAAAGGCGTTGTAGAGGCTCGCTGTACAACTGTTCCGAACGGCGCTGATTTTGACTTAACCGACACCGTTCTGGATCATTTTGACCAGCTAAGTTTTCGCCGTGAAAACCAGTTGGATGGTCGTTTCTGGATAATTTATGCCGGAGCGCATGGGGCTGCCAATGGATTAATGGCCGTGATTGAAGCCGCCGAATCGATGCAGCAGGAGTCCGTTGGCTTTTTGTTATTGGGCGATGGACCCCAAAAGAGCCAGCTGCAAGCAGAAACGAGTCGGCGAGGGTTAACCAATGTCCGATTTTTGCCCGCCATGCCCAAACCCGACGCTCTCCGCTGGATAGCCGCTGCTGATGCGGGTTTGGTGATTATGCAACCGCTACCCATTTTCGAGACAATGCTCTCCGCTAAGCTGTTTGACTACCTGGCTTGCCACAAACCCGTGTTGACCGCCATTGACGGATTAACACGGCAACTCGTTGATCAACATAAGTTTGGGCTGTTTCTGGATCTGAAAAACCCCAGTATTTGGTACAAACAAATTTGTTTGTACATTGCTCTGCCGATGCTAAAACAAGAACATGGAGACAATGGGTTTACCTATGCCCAACAAAACGCCGACCGTGCTGCATTAGCCCACCGTTATCTGACAATTCTGAATTGTGTACACCAATCACATCAAACCAGGCCTTGATCGGCTACTGGCTCTTTTGAGCCTACTTGTTCTGTCTCCGTTGCTTTTGGCAGTTGTTCTCCTACTGGGGATAACTACCGGAATAAACCCCATCTTCCGGCAGCAACGTATTGGTTGTCAGGGTAAATTGTTCTGGATTTACAAATTCAGAACAATGGCCCACGCACATGATCTGGCAGGAAACCTCCTGTCGGATACGGCCCGAATTACACCCATCGGACGTTGGCTTCGACGAACATCCATCGACGAACTTCCGCAACTTCTGAATGTGTTGCTTGGCGATATGAGCCTGATAGGACCACGCCCACTCCTGGCCGAATATGCCCCTGAGCTAGTCAGGCATGAGCGACATACCATTGTGCCGGGGTTAACGGGCTGGGCGCAAATTCATGGGCGTAATCACCTTAGTTGGGACGAAAAATTTGCTTTAGACAGCTGGTATGTAGTCCATCGTAGTTTGTCAATGGATTGCCTGATTCTGTGGCGAACGCTGTTCGTTTTGATTGATGACTCGCCAACAGCCAAATCATTCAAAGCTGACATCTCTACGAATCAAGTCCCTGTATCTACTCCTAACTAAGAGATGTCATCTTTAGAAAATCGTATGCTACTCTACGGAGCCGGAGGCCACGCCCGTGTCCTGATCAGTATCCTGAAGGCACTGAATCTGCCACCCGTGGCCGTTTTTGATGATGATTTAACGAAACAACTGGTTTACAATGTCCCCGTTGTTGGGTCTTACAGGGCTGATTTTCAACCTGACCTGCCACTGTTGTTAGCCGTGGGCGATAACGCCACTCGATGCCAACTGGCAAAAGTCATTTTGCATTCGTTTGGCACTATTATTCATCCTTCGGCAGTGGTCGATTCAAGCGTAACCCTCGGCACAGGAACAGTGGTAGTACATCGGGCTGTAGTGCAGGCCAACGCTCAACTGGGGCGGCATGTAATTGTGAATACCGGAGCTTCGGTTGATCATGATTGTGTGCTGAGCGATTTTGTTCAGGTGGCACCGGGAGCCATTCTGTGCGGAAACGTGCGAGTAGGGGAGGGAACCCTGATTGCCGCCGGCGCAGTTGTTGTTCCTGGTATTACCATTGGCCCTTGGGTTACTGTGGGAGCCGGTGCCGTAGTGACCCGTAACGTGCCCGAGGGAGCCGTAGTTTGGGGGAACCCCACCCGACTTATTCGCTTTCAGAAATCATGAATCAGTTGTCTCTATACGACATTTTGTTGTCGGCTCCGCACCTTACCGGTCAGGAGTGGGTACTCTTGCAGGACAGCCCGCCCGCAACTTTGCCCGCGCTTGTTGGCCAATTTGAACAGGAATTGTGTCGGGCAACCAACGCCAGATACGCGCTGGCGACTCATTCGGGCACGGAGGCACTGGAGTTGGCGCTTTGGACATTGGGCGTTGGACCGGGCGATACGGTTATTTGCCCCACGCTCACCTTCTCGGCAACGGCAAACGCAATTGATTCGGTTGGTGCTAAACCTGTTTTTGTCGGTTGTGAAGCTATCACCTGGGGCCTTGACCCCGATGTGCTCGAAACGGCTTTAAAAACCCTTCAGAAGCGCCCAAAGGCTATTGTCATTGTCGATTTGTATGGGATGCCTGCCCATTGGGCAGCGCTGAAAACGGTGGCGAACCGGTATGGAATTCCACTGGTTGCCGATGCCGCCGAATCACTGGGTTCGAGCCTAAATGGGCAAGCCTGTGGCACAATGGGACTTCTGAACGCGGTTTCGTTCAACCAGAACAAGATTATTACGGGGTATAGTGGAGGAGCTTTGCTCACTGAGGACTCAGCCCTGCTGGCAACGGCCCGAACCATTTCTAATCAGGGGCGGCAATTAGTGCCTCCTTATGAACAGGTTATAGCAGGTGGGAATTGTCGTATGAACCCGATAACGGCTGGTATTGGCTTAGTTCAATTGCCCGTGTTGACGAAACGGGTTAACCAACGAAGGGCCATTTTTGAGCAGTATTACGCGTCTATCAACCAGTATCCCGGCATTTTTTTTCAACCTGAGCGAGCAGGGGCGGTTGCTAATCGATGGCTTACCGCAATCACTATTGACCCTGCGAAGGCGGGAGTTTCCCGTGATCAACTGGCTGGTGCGCTTAAGAAAGAGAAAATAGAAACCCGGTCGGTATTCGTGCCCCTTCATCAACAACAGGCGTGGCGAGAGTGCCCATTTTACGGTTCGTCGCTAGCCGACGAGCTGGCTCAAACAGGACTCTGCCTGCCTTCGGGTTCGAACCTGGCGGAGGAAGAGGTGGAGCGGGTAATAGAAGCTATAAAAAAGCAACTCGGTTGTCATGTATAGCCAGGCCTTCAAGACCAATGACTATACGTGACAACCGAATAACTATGGACACTGACTGATTATAACGATTTGCCCGTCACGCTTTTACCGATACCCAGAAGAGCTTCGGGTGTTTGGTAGCCAATGACCTTCTTGATAACCTTACCGTTGCCATTGATGAAAAACAGGGTTGGATAGGCTTCTAGTGGATACCGTTGCGACAACATGGGGCCTTCGCCCCGTTCCATGTCGATTTTTACGTTGATGAACTTCTTATTAAAAAAATCACCTACGTCTTTTTGGGTGAATACGTTCCGCTGCAACATTTTGCAGGGACCGCACCAGCTTGCGTACGCATCCAGGAAAATCAGCCGGTTTTCGGCCTTTGCTTTTTTCAGTACATCGGCCCAGGCTGATGTGTTAAACTGGATTCCTTCTTCGGCTTTTGGGTTTTTGTCGCCTGCCCAGGTAGTGCTTGCTACCAGCATCAACAACGCGAATGGTAGCCAAATTGCTTGTTTCATGTCTAATCGAGTGGTTTAATGGTATAACGATACGGGAAGCCTCTTTCGTTTCTCCTGTTTTTGGAGTAGCGAAATTAACGCATAACAACTACTATGCAAACACTGTACCAGAGCTGTTGTCGAAGTCATCATGTGTTAGTCATCCCGAAGATGTCCATAAAATCTTATCTTGCCGGGGCAATTGGTCCACTAACTCGTTCATGCAAACCCCACAACCTGATTTGCCCGTTCCGGGCCGTTTATTGTCGCTCGACGCTTTCCGTGGTCTTACCGTGGCAGCTATGATTATGGTTAACAATCCCGGTGACTGGAACCACATCTATGCTCCGCTCGGCCATGCTGAGTGGCATGGCTGGACACCCACAGACCTGATTTTTCCGTTTTTTCTGTTTATTATGGGCGTGTCAATTACGTTTGCATTGGGCGGCAGACGGCAGGAGGGAACGGCAGGTGTTGGGCAAAAAATAGTCCGGCGTGGGTTGACGCTGTTCGCACTGGGGTTGTTTCTGAATTTCTTCCCCAAATTCGATCCGACAACCGTTCGGATTCCGGGCGTGTTACAACGAATCGGGCTCGTTTATATCGCTTGCTCATTTATTTTTCTGAACACAACCGTTCGTCAGCAACGTTGGATTGTTGCCGGGCTGTTAGTAGGCTACTGGCTACTGCTCACGGTTGTGCCGGTGTCCGGTGTCGGCTATCCCAACCTCGAACCTACTACTAATCTCTCGGCCTGGCTAGATAACCTTGTGCTTACTCCCGCCCACGTGTACAAGGCCACGAAAGTCTGGGACCCTGAGGGCATTTTGAGTACTATACCGGCAATCGGAACAGGTTTGTTGGGTGTACTGACCGGCACATGGTTACGCAGTTCGCGCCCCGTTGCCGAAAAAATCGCCTGGCTCTTCGCGGCTGGGGTGGTGGTTACATTGGCTGGCGTATTTGCCGACGGCATTTTCCCGATCAATAAAAAAATATGGACCAGTTCCTATGTTCTGCTGGCGGGCGGTTTGGCCATGCTCGGACTCGCAACCAGCTATTGGTTCATCGACGTGGTGGGAGTTGACAAACCAGCGTATCGTCGGTGGTCGTTACCGTTTGTGGGGTATGGGGTTAACGCGATTACTGTATTTTTTCTGTCGGGCTTAATTCCGCGGATCATGGCGCTTATTAAAGTCAGCGGCCCCGACGGCAGCGAAATGGGATTGAAAGATTACCTCTACCAGTCGCTTATTGTGCCCTGGTTCACCGACCCAATCAATGCTTCGTTGGCTGGTGCGCTTACGTTTATCGTGATCTGGGGCGTGATTTTATGGATCATGTACCGGAAAAACATCATCATCAAAGTTTGATTCCAACCCATCACCGTGACTGAAGCATTTCTGTATTTTCTCTGGCAGTTCCAGTACTTCGACCATGCCGACTTGCTCACTACCGAGGGCGAGTTGGTGCAAGTACTACATCCTGGCTTTCGGAACCCCAATGCCGGGCCAGATTTCCTGAATGCCCGACTCCTTATCAACGATGTAGAATGGGTTGGAACGGTGGAAGCGCACACCAAAGCATCGGATTGGCTGGCTCACCGGCATCAGCACGACCGGGCCTACGACAACGTGATTCTGCACATTGTCTGGACCGACGACCGTCCGAATGGCGGCTCTCCAGAAACCCACCATCGTCGGCCAACGCGCACAGACGGGTCCACAATGCCAACACTCGAGTTGCAGGCTCGAACTGGCTCCGACCTGTTGAGTCGCTACAATAACCTAACCGAATCGCCCGATGCTATTCCCTGTGCAGGCCAGTTTCGTGCGGTGCAGCCCCTACGCATAACAGCCATGCTCGACAAGGCCATGTTGCAACGTCTCGAACGTAAAGCCGCCGACGTTAAAGCAATTTATGACGCTACTCAGGATTGGGAAGAGACGGCGTACCGGCTGCTGGCGATCAACCTTGGCTTCAAAATCAACGCTGACCCAATGGCCCAACTCAGCCGGGCCATTCCGCAAAAGGCGCTGATGAAGCATCGTGATTCGGTGCGGCAAATCGAGGCAATGTTGTTTGGAGCGAGTGGCCTGCTGGACAGTATCGAAGAAACCGACGAGTATATAGACGAGCTTCGGCGGGAATACCGGTTTCTGGCAGCCAAATACGGTTTGATTGATAAACAACTGCCCGCCCATGTCTGGAAGTGGGGGCGACTTCGGCCCGCCAACTTCCCTACGCTTCGGCTGGCGCAGTTTGCCCGGCTGATGAGTAATCACGGCAGTTTGTTTTCGCTCTTTGTGGGTCTGGACAATACACCGGCTCTGCTCAAAAAACTACAGGTGTTGCCCACTGAATACTGGCAAACTCATTACCGCTTTGGTAAAATAACCGACAGTGCTGCGCCAACGTTGGGCACTGCCTCGGCCACCAATATTCTGATTAACACGGTGGTGCCATTACTGGCTGCCTACGCTCATCACCGCGACCGCTCCGAATACATTGACCGGGCCATTACCCTGTTAGAACAACTGCCTCCTGAAAAAAATACGATTACAACTAGCTGGGAAAGCCTGGGGTTAACGGTTCGGTCCGCGTTTGATTCTCAGGCATCTATTGAGTTATTCAATTCCTTTTGTACGCCCAAAAAATGCCTGAATTGCCAGATTGGGGCCAGCCTGGTAGGGCAGAAATAAAAAACCAGTAAGGTCTTTACGACCTTACTGGTTCGACACTGAAATCGTTATTTATTACTGAACCTGAAACCGTAGGCGGGCGGTATATACCTGATTAGGATCAGCTTCGGTGGTATTTACTTTGATACCAGTTAATTGACGGTACAATTCCTGATTGAGTTGCTTATTGGCGGTCAATACCTGCACATTGCTTACCCGATTAGCGTTACTAATCGTGTATTGAACAACCACAACACTATTGTTCACGACTCCCTGAAGAGCGTCGGGATAGGTGAGTTGTGAACTTAACTGTTGTTCTACCGTAGTAGTTTTTGCGGGTGCTTTTGCCTTACTCTTGTTTGAAAGCCGAGGATTGGCAAAAGCTCCCACTGATAACAGGGCAACCATGGCAAAAGTGACGATGGTAGTCTTCATGTTGTGTAAAGCTTTTAAACTGTGATTAAAAAAACCAAACCCAGCCGGTTCGTCCATATTTGTTGAGCGATATGCTCAGATGTGTTAACCGAATGTTATCACAATATTACGCAAATGTTATCCCAATGTGAAGCTAATGTTAAATTTTGGCTCATTTTCGTCAATAATTTCGTGATAACCCATTTTTAAGCCCTCCAAGTAAATTTATATGAAATTAATTGCACTCTATTTTATGGCGGCACTCTACATTGTTGCAGGCCTCATGCACTTTATCAAATCCGGTGGCTATCTGGCCATGATGCCGCCCTATCTGCCGGCTCACAAAGCGTTGGTTTTCTGGAGCGGAGTGGCTGAAGCCGCTTTAGGCATTGGTTTGCTATTTCCGGACACCCGCTCATGGGCCGCTATTGGAATTATTGTGCTTCTGATTGCGGTGTTTCCTGCCAATGTGTACATGGCCACCGCCGAGCAGTTTCAGTCGTTACCACGCTGGCTAGTTTGGGGCCGTTTGCCCTTGCAAGGTTTACTTATCTGGTGGGCGTGGCGGTATGTGTGAGTTACGTTTTTACGGAGTACTAAACGCAGATTCAAGTTTGAAATGCAACAAAAGGGGTAGAAAAATGGATTTGAGGTGTTCGTTAGGCCGGTGCGGTGGAATAGGGGATTTTCAACTATGTTGTCGCTATCTAATTCGGTGTTTAGTTTTGCGTTTATCATGGGCAGTTATAAAGGAAGGGACGACGAGACTGATTCACTGATTTGGCGGCAGGTAAAGGAAGGGGGTGAATCGGCTCTGGGGCGGCTGGTGCATCGCTACGCCAACGCCCTCCAGAACTACGGCTATAAGTTTGTGCCTGACACCGACTTTGTGAAAGACTGTGTTCAGGAAGTCTTCATCAAAGTCTGGAGCCGTCGTCAGGCCCTTGCTCATCCCGACAGTGTGCGGGCGTATTTGCTCAGCTCGGTACGTCAATGCCTTTAGCCAGCAGACGCGGGCCAGTGTGGCCGTAACAGAAGGCCGGGTGTCGGTTCCAGGATATTGACCAGGCCGGGCAGCGACCAACTCACACTCATTGCCAAAGTTACCCGTTCAACGTACGAGTTAGTTGATGGACAAATTATTTTTCATGGGCGAGGTTGCGATGCTAATTAATTGACTTTTAGGGTATTGTTAATTGGTAGGTCAATTTTTTATAAAAAAATTGCAAAAAAGCAGTATCTCTGCTTTCAAGTTGCCATCCATGCTAAACATCGTTTTATCATGGATAAACTCTATCGTATCCCCCCTTCACTCTGGCTGGTTATGAAAGTATCGTTTCTACAGATGCTGGTAGCCTTTCTCTTTGTAAGTTCCACCCAGGCACACGATGCCGTAGGGCAGGAACTGCTGAATCAATCCGTAACGGTCAAAGCTATTTCGTCGGACCTGCGCTCAGTCCTGATTACTCTGGAGCAGACCACCAATGTTCGTTTCGTATACAATCCCCGTGAAATCAGGGCTAATCAGCGAGTATCGCTCAAGAGTCAGTCAGACCGACTTGGTGCCGTGCTGGACGAGTTGCTGAAGCCGCTGCAAATTAGCTACGAGGTGACGGGCCGTCAGATCGCGCTCGTCAAAAGCCGAACCAGTGTCTCGGTAGGCTCCCCATTGCTGATGGCAGACCTGACCGCCAATCCTAAAGAAATCGTTAGCGGCACCGTTACCGACGACAAAGGCGAAGGCCTGCCGGGCGTGAGTGTGGTGGTGAAAGGTACTTCGCGCGGTACCACTACCGACACCAACGGCAAGTACCGGCTCGATGCGCCCGAACGCGCCACGCTGGTGTTTTCTTATGTGGGCTATCTTTCTCAGGAGGTGGCAGTGGGAAACCAGACAACCCTGAACGTAACCCTGAAAACCGACAATAAATCGCTCGAAGAAGTGGTGGTGGTGGGCTACGGTACCGTTCGGAAAAGTGACCTAACGGGCGCGGTTTCATCCGTCAAGGCCGAGCAGATAGCCGCTTATCCGGCTGGTGGCGTTACTCAGGCTCTCCAGGGCCGGGCTGCCGGCGTACAGATTCAGGCCAACAACGGCGACCCCGGAGCTTCGTTCAAAATCAGAATCCGGGGTGGAAGCTCTATCAACGCCAGCAGCGATCCGATCTTCGTTATCGATGGCTTTGTGGGGGGCGTGCTGCCTCCGCCCGAAGACATTGAGTCGATTGAAATCCTGAAAGACGCGTCGGCTACGGCCATCTACGGCTCGCGCGGAGCCAACGGAGTGGTCATGGTGACTACCAAGCAGGGCAAAGAAGGCAAAGCACGGGTTGAATTCAACACGTCTTATTCCTCGCAGGAGGTTATCAATAAGCTCGATTTGCTGAACGGGCCGCAGTACACCGCCTATATGAAAGAAGTGCTGCCCAACTATGTCTCGCCGGGCCAAAATACGGATTGGCAAGACCAGATTTTTAAGCAGGGAGCCATCCAGAACCACCAGCTTTCGTTTTCGGGCGGCAACCAAACCGTTAAGTACTACGTGTCTGGGTCTATCTTCGACCAGCAGGGTATTATCATCGGCACCAACTTCAAGCGGTATTCTCTGACCAACAACCTTTCGTTCAAAGCCACTGAAAAACTGAGCATCGGCATGAACCTGTTCGCGCAGCGTAGCGGCCGCAAAGGCACCCGCACCCAGGAGGGTACGGGCGGGGTTGCCGGTGCAGGAGCAGTTTCGTCGGCGTTCCTGTTCATGCCCGATCAGGGCGTGTATAACCCCGACGGTACCTACACGCAGGCCCTCCAGGGCGACCCTATCGACAACCCGTTTGCCGTTGTTTCCGAATTCCAGAATGAAAGCATCAGCGACCGGTTGCAGGCCAATTTCTCGGCTGATTACGACATCCTGAGCAGCCTTAAACTGCGCGTTACCCTGGGCGGGTCAACCGATAACCAGCGGTCTTCTACCTTTCAGCCAACCACCCTCAACGCAGGCCGCATTATAGGAGGGGATGCCACCCAGAATGGCGACAAAAACACCAATATCATCAACGAAAATTACCTGACCTATACCAAAACCTTTGCCGGTATGCACAATCTGAGCGTGCTGGGTGGGTATTCGTTTCAGAAAACATCGTTTGAAAGCTGGGGCGCCAGAAGCCAGTCGTTTATTACCGATGCCGTGTCGTTCTGGAACCTCGGGGCTGGTACGGTCTTTCAGGCCCCAAACTCCAACCTGGCCGAAACCCAGTTGTCGTCCTACTTCGGGCGGGTCAACTATGGGTTTAAAGACAGGTACCTGCTGACGGTAAACGCCCGCTACGACGGCTCGTCTAATTTCAGTAAAAACAACAAATGGGCGTTTTTTCCCTCGGGCGCACTGGCCTGGAACATCATGAACGAAGACTTTATGAAGTCGGTCTCATTCCTGAATTCCTGGAAAATCAGAACCAGCTACGGCCTGACGGGTAACCAAGCCATTAGCCCGTATCAGACATTGGCGCGGTTCTCCTCAACCTTAGCCATTATAAATGGCAGGCAGGTCAACGCCGTTCGCCCCACCACCGTGGCCAATGACAACCTGACCTGGGAAACCACCAGTCAGTTCGATATTGGTACCGACATTAGCTTTCTCAACAACCGCTTCAACCTGACCATCGACTACTATGACCGGGTGACGAGCAACCTACTCTTCAGCGTACCGCTGCCGCAGTATTCGGGCTTTCAGACCCAGTTGAAGAACATCGGTAAAGTGGGCAACAGGGGCATTGAAGTGGCGTTGAATTCGAAAATCCTGACCGGTGCGTTCCAATGGAGCCTCGAT
>Ga0105048_10002660_pt1 | contig 29091 bp, 21 predicted proteins | sample MAT05_FD_78382 | JGI IMG/M metagenome (GOLD analysis project Ga0105048, IMG submission 78382) | Freshwater microbial communities from Lake Fryxell liftoff mats and glacier meltwater in Antarctica - MAT-05 | ecosystem: Environmental > Aquatic > Freshwater > Ice > Liftoff microbial mat | place... | reverse complement strand
TTTCTCTTCATTTTGAAAAATAAGTTCTTTGTTGGCTATGATTAATTCAGCTGCCCGTTTTTCTTTCTCTTCATTTTGAAAAACCAGTTCTTTGTTGGCTATGATTAATTCAGCTGCCCGTTTTTCTTTCTCTTGGTCTTGAAAAGCAAGCTCATTGTTGGCAATGATTAACTCATATGCTTTTTGTTCAGGAACATCTCTCATAACAACAATGGCTCCCAACACATTTCCTCCCTCATCCTTATAAACCGATCCATTTAACAATACATCGGGAAGCATGCCGTGCTTATGACGAAACTTAAGAGGAGAATCGGTAACAGCCCCCTTTGCCAATACATCCTGATAAACTTCATGGGCCTTTAGTGGTTCGACAAAATAATCCAAGAAGAAGGTGCCTATCAATTTTTCTCTCGTCACTCCGGTTACTTTTGCAGATGCTATGTTCACATCGGTTATTTTCCCTTCGGGAGAAACAGTAAAAAGCGGGTCGAGCGATGCTTCAATTAAACTTCGGACATATTGCGATGGTTCTCCAACTTCTAAAGAAATGGTTTTTTGGGCGTTGGGTTTTGTTTTCATTCTATTCGCTTTTCTGTAAAGGTAATTTATTACTCACCAAGTTGTAAAAGAAACGCTGTTTTGTACGATTGGCAAAATATCCTGATAAAATTGTGGTGCAACACGGGTTTAATTGCCATTTGACGTGCTTTTAAGGTCAAAAATGCAGAAAATGGCCACTGAATACAAGTTTGAAGAAGAAGGTAGCATAATCATCACGATGAAAACAAAGCCAGAAGACCGTATGCTTAACCAGGAAAGGCAGATGGTGGTGGCATAAGATGAACCATGCCGCCCAGAAGAAGTCGATGGAGTTGATCCACCGAAGCTTGACAGTTCTACTCGATTTTCTGTTTATGAATGGTTATCTGATGATTCTTAAACATGACAGCTAACGTTTTGGCGCTTGCCGCAGGTCGGAGTCTCAGAGCTTGTTCGGGATTTTGGATTCGGGCTCTAAGCCATTGAAACCAAATGAAGTTGAACCATAACTCTCCGAAATAATACTGGATGTTTTGTTGCCCTAATTAAACCCAACTCGTAAATAGGTGGTATAATTTACTTCACAACACACAAAATATTTATCTAATTTTTGAAAATTTAATCCTCATACCTTTATTGGTTTCATTAAAGTTACCGTTATCATAAACTAAATTTCCATTCACAAATGTTTTTATAATTTTGCTGCTGAACAATTGATGTTCAAACGGCGACCATTTGCATTTGTATAATATATTTTCAGTTTTTACTTTCCATGGGTTAACCAAATCAACCAAAACTAAGTCTGCAAAGTACCCTTCCCTAACATAGCCTCTTTCATTGATGCGATAAATATCGACAACATTATGACACATTTTTTCAACTATCTTTTCTAAGCTAATTTTGCCTTGATGGTATAATTCAAGCATAACTGGTAAAGCGTGTTGCACCAAAGGCCCGCCTGACAAGGAGTTAAAATAATTGCCGTTCTTTTCTTCAATAGTATGCGGAGCGTGGTCGGTAGCAATAATGTCTAGTTTATGATCTAAAAGAGCGGCTAATAAACCGTTTTTGTCTTCCTCTGTTTTTATTGCCGGGTTCCACTTAATTTTGGCCCCAAGTCTTTCATAATCTTTATCAGAGAACCAAAGATGATGAACGCAAGCTTCTGCGGTAATTCGTTTATCATTAACGTTTGTTGTATTATCAAATAAATTGGCCTCTGCTACGGTAGAAATGTGAAATAAATGAAGTCTATTGTTATGTCTTTTTGCTATTTCCAAAACACTTTTTGTGGCTTCGAAACAAGCTTCTTCACTTCTTATAAGTGGGTGAAATTTAAAGGGAATATTGTCATTGTAAATACTTCGGTATTTTTCAATATTACCTCTGATGATGGTATCGTTTTCACTATGTAAAGCAACAAGCGTTTCGCTTCTTGAAAAAAGTTTTTCAAGGTAATCGGGATAGTTTGCTAAAATTCCTTCATCATTGTTGAAATACAATCCGTCATCAGTTATTCCACAAACATTCTCGGTATCGGTCCTCAAAGCCTCTTCCAAATTATCTTTATTAATTCCCATAAAAAAGGAATAATTGGCCAACGAGGTTTTGGCTGCTGTAGCATACTTTTCTTCCAACAATTCCAAAGTGAGGGTATTGGGAATTGTGTTGGGCATATCCATAAATGAAGTAATGCCTCCTGCTACCGCAGCTTTTGATTCCGAATAGATGCTTCCTTTGTGGGTAAGACCAGGCTCACGAAAATGAACTTGGTCGTCAATTACGCCAGGCAGAAGATACAATCCTTCAGCATCAATAATTGTTGCATTGGTTTCGGATATACTGGTTGCTATTTTTTCAATTCTGTCATTTACAATTAGCAAGTCCTTAATGGTTATTGTACCATCATTTACAATATAGGCATGTTTGATTAAAATTTTATTCATAAGCTGCTTTAGCTTATTGAGTTTTGTTTAGAAAAGTAATGAAAAGTATAAGCTCCAGCTACTATTCCAAATGAAGCCATTAGTTTATTCATAATTACATCTTTTGTAAAAAATGATGACACTAAGAACAGTACCATCAGCACGATGGTTGAATAAGTTACTATTTCTCTTTTATTCATCTTCATTCGATGTTTATGAGCATGCATTTAACCTCTTAAAGCTTGTCCCGGATTTGGTTAGAAGCGAAAGCGAGCAAATTTTAAATTATTGCCCTTGTCCTAATGAATAACCTGCTTTACCATCAAAGTCATAAAGATTTTCAGTTTTAATGGTATCAATCTTTTCATTTAAAGCACTTGTCAAAAGCTCAATGATGCTTTCTTTAGTTAACTCATTTCCCTCACCTGGTTTGAATCGGCATCTCCAATGGTCTGTACAAAAGGTTTCTTTAAAACCATCAGGCCAAACTTTTATACCCCTGTTGGTTATCATGGTTAATTTTATTCCATTGATTTCAATCCTTTTTACTTGCTCTGCCAGTTCGTTGGGATTGCTTCCGCCCCAATGCACAAATACATCCACGCCCACCAGTTGTTTGTTTGCAGCAGGTTTACGTTTGTATTTAGGCAATTCCAAAGCGGCATCGTTGGCATATACTACCGGTTTGAGTATTGTAGGCTTTTGACCAAGATTGGCGATTACGGCTTGTGCAAATTCTTTTGTTCCTACTTTTTGTTTGCTTGTCCCATCTTTAAAAATATCGTAAGTGTGAATGCCATCTTCCAGTGTTTTCAGCCAAGCATTTTGCACTTTTTCGGCTACATCCGTTTGTCCGATATGATTTAACATCATAATAGCGCCTTGCAATAAGCCTGAAGGATTAGCTACATTCTGCCCAGCCCTTCGTGGGGCCGAACCATGTATAGCTTCAAACATGGAGCACTCTTCTCCAATGTTGGCTGAGCCAGCCAACCCTACAGAACCTGTAATTTGCGCAGCTATATCTGAGAGTATATCACCATACAAATTTGGCATTACAATTACATCAAATGCTTCCGGGGTATCGGCCATTTTAGCTGCGCCAATGTCAATTATCCAATGTTCGTTTTCTATTTCTGGATATTCTTTTGCTATCTCGTCGAACACTTGATGAAACAGGCCATCAGTCTGTTTCATAATGTTGTCTTTGGTAAAGCAGGTTACCTTTTTTCTATTTTGTTGTTTGGCGTATTCAAAAGCATACCTCACAATTTTTTCGCAACCTGGGCGGCTAATTAATTTTAAGCATTGTACTACTTCATCTGTTTGCTGATGCTCAATGCCTGCATATAAATCCTCCTCATTTTCTCTTACAATCACAATGTCCATTATTGGATGCTTCGTTTTTACGAACGGATGCAAACTCATACAAGGACGTACGTTGGAATAGAGTCCAAGAAATTTTCGTGTGGTTACATTCAAACTTTTATACCCACCACCTTGAGGAGTAGTAATTGGAGCTTTTAAAAAGATTTTGTTTGTTCTTATAATGTCCCAAGATTCGGCTGCGATACCCGCGGTGTTGCCAGCTAAGTAAACCTTTTCGCCAACTTCAATTTCTTCTATCTCAATTTTTGCACCGGCTGCCATTATAATTTCCAATGTGGCATCCATGATTTCAGGACCTATACCATCGCCTTTTGCTACTGTTATTTTTGTCATTTGCATTTGCTTTTATTTTTAGCGCTGCAAAAGTGAATATTTAATTTCATAAGATTTTATTTATCTTTGCAATACAATCCATAAATATAATTTATGAACTACACTTTAAATCAACTTCAGATATTCTTGAAAGTCGTTCAGACACAAAGTGTTACAAAAGCTTCGGAAGAGTTGCACTTAACACAACCTGCTGTTTCCATTCAGCTTAAAAATTTTCAAGACCAGTTTGAAATTCCACTTACGGAATTGGTTGGACGCAAGATTTACATCACTGATTTCGGTCGAGAGATAGCCGGAGCTGCTGAAAATATCATCAACCAAGTATATGCACTTAATTACAAAACAATGGCATATAAAGGGCAATTGACTGGAAGGTTGAAAATTTCAGTGGTTTCGACAGGCAAATATGTAATGCCTTATTTTCTTTCTGATTTTATGAAGCAACACAACGGTGTAGAGTTGATAATGGATGTAACCAATAAAAATAAAGTTTTGGAAAGCCTCGAAAATAACGAAGTTGATTTTGCTCTTGTATCTATTTTACCTACTACACTTAATATTGAGAAGTTAGATTTGCTTCAGAATAAATTATACTTGGTAGGCAATGCAAATTCAGGATTTAAAAAAGGACTTAAAACCAAAGAAATATTTGAAAATCTGCCATTGATTTTTCGAGAAAAGGGATCAGGAACCCGTCAAACTATGGAAAATTTTATAGAAAAAAATGATATATCAGTTCTAAAAAAAATGGAGCTTTCCTCCAATGAAGCGGTCAAGCAGGCTCTTTTGGCTGGCTTAGGTTATTCGATCATGCCTTTGATTGGAATTAGAAATGAATTGCACAATAAGGAATTGCTAATTATACCTGTTAAAGGGCTTCCAATCATAACAACTTGGAGACTAGTGTGGTTGAAAGGGAAAAAACATACTCCCATTTCATCAGCCTTTTTAGAATACCTTAAAATGGAAACGAGAACAATTGTGCAAGATAAATTTACCTGGTACGAACAATATTAGTAGACTGACTCTTTAGAGGTTTACTTTGGGTCGGTTTCTTGTAGTATTAGATTATTTACCATAATTTTATTGTTCGGTTTTTTATTGTTTGTTCCATTGAACAACCACAATAACTTCATTTTTTCTGCCCAAAAATTGATACGGTGCGTTGTAACCCAAAAAGCGAAAATTTCCGTAATATTCAATACCATTAGCTTTCAAAGCTTCTTCCAATTTGACGGCGTACTTTTTTATCTCATCACCATCGGCATAACCCCCGAAACGAATTGCTGCCACATACTCTTCGGGTGAGTTTTTAACAACGATGGCAGCGTCGTTTGGTTTAGGCAAATTATCTTTATTGTATTTAGTAGGCATAACAAAACTCATGGACGATAGCGAATCATTTATGTCCATGTGTACGGGAGTTGTCATGGCAATATTTTCCTGGGCTTGATTCCCTCCAAAAATGAATGAAGCCAATTTTCTAAATCCGGAGGAAGACAATTCTTTGTAGGTTTTTGCTTCCATAGAAATGGTTGCCATCGTAGCCGGAGGATAAAGTCTTATCTCAAAATCTTTCTCTTTTTTGATGATTTGATACGGTTGTGTTTCTGAAGTTGCCATGATAAAATATATTTGGGAAATCAGTATCAAAGTAGTTAAAACCGCAATAACAATTATAATTAACTTCATGTTGAATCATTGATTTTGGCAACAAATGTATTAAGAGGCTTTCTAGTGCCGCCTCCAGTGAATAACATACCGTTTCGAGGCACTAGTTATTTGAAGTTACCAGCCGATCAGTTTTTTCGTATCGGTATCCCAGTGCAGAGGCTACGTGACCATCACGCTACCTTCACTCGCTTTTGTCTTCATCTAAATCATTGTGGTTATCGCCTCCGATACTGTAATAATTATTCTCTTCATCCTCATTGCCAATTTTTTCCTGTTGGTCGTCCAATTCCGCTCCGGGCACATCGAGGTCGCTACCTGACATATTCTCATCAAAATCTTTTTCATTTCGCTTTTCGGGCAATTCATTTGGCACTTTTGTTTTAGATGTATCTTCCGGATTTACACCTTCTTCCACCATGCCTTGATTGAAAATGTCCTCCGAAGCAGGATACTTCGGGTAACCAGGAAACTTTTTATCTTCTTTGATTTTAGATTTCATCTTTGCTGTTTTTATTTGTTAAATTGTGTGTGAATTTTAAAAATGGGTGTGAGATATTAGGAAGCGATGATCGCTTTCATTGTTGTTCGCATTGTAAATCTTGTTTTGTGGTTTGAAGTTTTGTTAAATCAAATCCTTTTTCTAACAGCCGCTTGGTAATCTTTTGATAAATGATTTCATTCATCTGAGATGTTCTGGATAGTATCCACAAGTATTTCTTATTGGGATGACTTACCACAGCATAACTGTAATCATCTGCCAAATCAATAATCCAGTATTTACCCTTTAACGGCCAAAAAAATTGAACTTTTAACTTTGCGTTCCCTGAATTTTTTTTTACAAATGCCTTCCCTTTGATGTAGGATTGTTTGCCGTTTATCGAATCCTTCTTGCACCTGTTTTCAACCACGATGTATCCTTTATCTGTAGCCGTATATTCAGCCGTAGTACAGGTGCACCCTTTTTGAAAATATTGTGGAAAAGATGCAATCTCATACCACCTTCCCGCATACCTGTTCAGGTCAACGCTGGCAACTGTTTGAAGTGTTTGTGCATTTGAAATACCCATGATTGTTAAACATATTAGAGTCAGTAGGGCCGTTTTCATGGTTTTTATTCAATAGTTATAACTGGATCTGAAACTTTTACAGGTGTAAAGCCATTAAAGGTGCGGTCATTCTAAAGAAAAAGTATTACATAATTAGGGTAAAATGTTGTACCATTCACACATTTACCGTGTTGAATAAAGCAAAGGTTGGTGATTTTGGACCTTGATACCTTTTTTTGGACACTCCCTTGAAACATTGCCGGTTGATTTGATACAACCATCCTATTACCGCCCCCAATATTTCACCTTCCAAGCCCAACTCCACGCCTTCCATACCCGGAGATACGGCTGTTGTTGCGCCCCAAACTGTCGCCGTACGCGTTCGATGGGCGCGACCATGCTTCCAGCAAAATCAAAGATCGGCAAATGCAATACTTCCGCCGCATATCGGATGGCTTCCCAAGCCAGCAAAATACCTGCACCCGAGTTTCGCAGGCCGGGATCGTCGCCTGCGAGCAAGTAGTAGGCCCGCTGCTGGTCCCACACAAGGTACACCACCGAGTGCAATGCGCCTGTCTCCACATCGGTAGCTCCCAACATTAGGCGCGCGTTGCGGCTGGCAAGTATGCCATCAAGGTTTGAAAAAAAAGCATTGGAAATGGGCGCCTCCAGGCTTTGGCGGGAAAAACTGAGGTTGTGTACGCGTAAAAATTCTGCGGTCTCAACTTCATGAACCACTTTTACTCTTTCCAGAGCCCGTGGGATTATTTTATTCCTGTAAGTAGGCCTGATGGACTTCCACACCCGATCCATATCGCTCAGGTCGATTTGGTAAGTGTAACGGGTGGTTTGACGGAACCCCCTCCAATACATGGGTAACCAGTTGGTGGCCGTGCAATTGAAATCCTGTTCAAAAGCTGCAAGTTTTGGCAGTTGTTCAAGCAAATCTTCCAACAATCCGTTTGCATGGCGGCTGTTGCGGTATTCAGGCAACAGGTAAGGGCCCATCATACGGGCCAAAAGGGGCATAGCAACGTAGGTCATGCCCGCCTTTTTTTTCAAAAAATACGGCCATACGGCGATGATGTGCCCGCCTTTTTCAACCACAGCGGCCTCCCACGTAGATCCGGTGCACACTCCATCGAGGTACCAAGGCTGCATGAACAGCGGGAAATCTGACGGCGCTGCCGCACAAAAACGTTCGTACAATGCACGCATTAAAAACCGGTGTTGATGTTGAGGTAAAACCCGCCATGCCCCAAGTCGTTCAAGCTGTATTCGAAACGAGCGGTACTGTTGTAAAATGCCACGATGTCGAGCCCGAAGCCGTACCCGTAAAGGATACGGTTGGAAAGCGGATTGTTTGCGCCATACCAAGGATCCTGGGCGTAACCCAGGTCATTGTTGAGCGAAAAGTAAATTTTCAAGGGCAAAACGTTGAAGGAACGGAAAGGAATCAAACGTGAAAGATCCAACGTCTTGTCGATCAGTTCGATGTGAAAGGATGCTTTGACCAATCCGAAATCGAGGCCATCGGCTACAAAATATTCGTAACCGCGCACAAAATTACCGCCGTAACCAAGCGCCTGGTTGTTGAAATACGGTGGCTGGCGGCGTGGTAAACTGGTCCGTGCCTTAAAGATTGTTTCAAGGCTCAAGCGTTTGTTAAAGGAAAAATACTTGTTGTATTCGGCGTAAAAACGAAACAGTTTGAGATCGTCACTTGGCAGTAGCCCGTTGCCACGCACTTCAAAAACCCAACGGTAACCTGAGAGCGGGTAAGGATGAATATCCCGGTAATCAATCACCAGGTTGTAGATCAAGCTGATGTGCCGTTGCTGGGTTTGCCCGTTGAGAAAAAAGTTGGGATTGAGGTCGGAAGCGATGTTTTCAGATACGCGGTTGAGGTGGTATTCTGCCACGAGGGAATGCCGACTGAAGATATGAGGCCGCCATGTAATACCTGCGTTTGCATACCATCTGGTAATTTGCCAGTCGTTGGGATTTACCTCAAACTTTAATTTGTTTTCTTCGGTATCAAATGCGACTTCCCGTGATCGGGAATACGACACCGAAGTCTGGAATCCAATGGTCTGTTTGCGGTTGATGTAAGGTGTTTTGTACGCGATGCTGTATTTGTTGGAATAGCCGAATATCGCAGCCATCTTAAACACATCGGCGCGGCCGGTAAAGTTGATGTGGCTCACATCGATACCGTAGTTGACCCTGTCAAGCGAGCGGTTGAATTCGCTCCACCAAACGTTGAAGTTCCGGTCGGCAAGTTCAAAAACCGGAATGGGAAAGATGTACAAACTTTCATACACCGTATAATGCAGGTGCAGGCGGCTGGAATCGGCCTCCAGAAGCACCACTTCCATGACGACCCGCGTAAAAAGTCTGGTGTTGAGCAGAAGCAAGCGGTCGAACTCAAGTTTTTCGGCTAAACCGACGCGCGGCAACAAATCACCTACACGAACATTAAGTTCACGAAGGGCGTACGACTCCATAGTGCGGCGATTTCCATGAATACTGATGGAATCGATGCGGACCAAAGTACTGGGTATCGTATCTGTTTGGTTCGCAAAAAGGGTATCAGGGAAGGCAATAAAAACAAAAAAAAGCCAAAAAAGTCCGTTTTTTAAACTTTTTTGCAAAACACGGACAGAGCGCGGGGGCCGCACCAACTCCTGAATTGTAACCTTCCCCCCGCCATCGTTACACAACATGAACCAGTAACTTGATTTGTTTGTTTTTTGTAAAAAAAAGAACGCATTAAGACTTATCGTTTCGACAAATGTAACGCAAAAACAGCGCAAATGGTGATTATATTGCACCTTTGGCTATTAATACATTATCTTTGACAGCTTTTCTTCTTTGATTTATGCAAGAGTTGTTGCAAGAACCTTTTCTGTACGTGCTTTTTCTGTCCATAACAGGCGTTTTGGGAACCTTGTTGGGATGGCATTTGCGTGACATCATTTCGGTGCGTCCGCTGACCCAGGCCCTGGAACGAAGCGAACAAGATCGCAATGCCCTGGCACACCTCTATACACAACTCAAGCATCAACACGACATGCGGGAGGTGGATTTGAAAAGAACCACCATCGAACTCAACCAGTTGCGCCAGCAAGCTGCTGCATTCGATCTCGACAAAGCCGTATTCGCCTCGCAAAACCTGGCCAATACCTTACGCCTCGAAAAAGCGGAAGCTCAGGCAACCCATTACGCTGAAAAAATCGTTTTCCTCGAGGAACAAACCATGAACCTGCGCCAGCGCAACAGTCAGGTAAATGGTGAATTGGCGCGCCTTCAGGAAGAGCTTAACGGTTGGCGCACCCTGCACCGCGATTTTGCAGCCATGCAAATGCAAATGCGCCAGCTCGAACGGTCGGGTGAAATGCTCGAAATGGAACGCAACAACCTGCGCCTGCAACTCGAAAAAGCTCGGATCGAACTTGAAAACCTGCAACTCGAAGTTCTGCGCATTCAAAACACCGAGGAAATCGCACCCCGCCGATACACCCCGGCAAACAGCGCCCACGCCGGCGGACCGTCACAGGCATCGGATGTGCCCAGCCAAGCTGACGACCTCAAGATCATAAATGGCATCTCCCCTTTTGCCGAACGACGCCTCCACGAACTGGGCATCTTCACCTTCGCGCAAATCAGCCGCTGGAATGAAAACGACCTCGAATCGGTGGCGCAAACCCTCGACATGCCAGCTTCACGCATTGTGCAGGAAGACTGGATCGGGCAGGCAGGGCATCTCATGGCCGGCAGACAGGAGTAATCCATCCGTTTCAACAACGGTTTTAACCTGGAAATTCTGCTCCACTTATTGCTTTCCCAAAATTGTTTGTTCTAAAAATGCCGGCAATGATTTCAAGGAAGTCAGCAGACCGTCATTGTCGAGTTTTTCAAGCTCTTCCCTACGATGGGTGCCATTCACTACAGCCAGCGACAACAAACACCCCGCCCTACGGCCTTCTTCAAGATCAACAGGCGTATCGCCTACTTTTACAACGCGTCTGGGATCGGGCACCCCGAACACTTCCATGGCTTTTTGGATCATGTGCGGTTCCGGACGACCGCGCGGTACCTGATCGCTCGAAATGGAAAAATCGATCACCGAGCCAGGTCCACCAACGTAATGTTCGTCGAGCCCTTCCAGCCAGCCCAGTTTCTCCAGAATAATGTCGGTTACCTCCCGGTAAAAGCCGGTGTTGAGCGCAAATTTAATACCCTTCGAACGCAGCCATGAAAATACCTCCAACGCCCCTTCGGTTGGTTCCACAGGGTGGGTGCGGTAATAATCTTCCAAAATCATGCGGAACGTATGGAAGGTGTGTTGCGATTGGGATTCAACTTCTTCCTGCGGCACCTCATCGCCAAGTTGCTCGCGCCACAGCATCTGAAACACTTCCAACTTAGACACTCCCATGAGGGCATTGAGCCGAGGTTTGTCGGCCATGATGCCTTCTCGGACGCAGGCTTCAGAAAAACACGACAACACTTCGTCGTTGTCGCGTACGGTTGTTCCGGCCATGTCGAAAACCACAAGTTGAATGGCTGATAAATCCATTTCAGGCATTTTTCCGGCAAAGGTAAATGGCGTGTTTTTGAGCCTGCATTAAGTTTGTTCATCTATTTTCGCATGGACATTTACCTTTTTTTTGCATTTAATTTACAATAAATAAATATTTGTAAACCATGCATTAATTAATGGTTACAAATGCTTTTTCAGCATTTTTGAGGTTCGTACGCGCATTAACATTGCGGCATGGTGAAGAACCGCACGTACAAATCCGAAACACTTAAGCGCATGCTTGCCAGCGCGCCTCAAGCCGCTTTCATCGCTGTGGCCGGAGTGTTTTCATTTGTTGCTTATTGCAGTATTTACGCGTTCCGCAAACCTTTCACGGCAGGTTCGTATGCAGGTCTCGAACTTTGGGGCATCCAGTACAAAATTGTTTTGGTAGTAGCCCAGGTAGCCGGATACGCCTTATCCAAATTCATAGGCATTCGGGTAATCGGCAGCCTAAAATCTACAAACAGGGCCGGACTTTTACTGGGCGTAACGGCCGTAGCTGGTTTGTCTTTGCTGGGTTTCGCCGTTACACCATACCCCTGGAACGCCGTTTGGATGTTCATCAATGGGCTGCCATTGGGCATGGCCTGGGGACTCATTTTCAGTTACCTCGAAGGGCGGCGTGTAACCGAAATGCTGGCCGCAGCGCTGTGCGCAAATTTCATCGTGTCGTCGGGTTTTGTAAAAACAGTCGGGGCATGGCTGCTCAACAACCATGTTGCAAACGAACAATGGATGCCTTTTCTGGCTGCCATGCTTTTTCTGCCCACCTTGCTGCTTTGTGTTTGGGTGCTCGAACACTTGCCCAAACCTTCTGAAAAAGACATGGAACTTCGCACACCGCGGAAGAGCATGACAGGTTCCGAACAGCGGGCACTTTTTTTCCGCTATGCACCTGGGCTGATTCTGCTTGTGAGCGTGTACCTTGTGCTGACCATTGTACGTGACATGCGCGACAACTTCGCTGTGGAACTTTGGCGCGATCTGGGCTACGGAGGCCAGGCAGCCATCCTCACCACCGCTGAAGCTCCCATAGCCTTGCTGGCCCTGGTGATTGTAGGTGCCATGATGTTTGTAAAAAACAACTTTCTGGCATTTTGGCTCAACCATGCCATTTCCATGCTAGGTGCGTTGTTGCTGTTGCTTTCAACCTTGCTTTTTCAAAAAGGCATGTTGACCCCCCTGATGTGGATGATGTCCTCTGGACTGGGTTTGTTTTTGCCCTACATTTTGTTCAACGGCGTTTTGTTCGACCGATTGTTGGCCAGTTTTCGCGAGCGTGGCAACGTCGGTTTTTTAATGTATACAGCCGATTCGGTGGGGTACCTGGGCAGCGTGGCCGTCATGTTGTGGCGCAATTTCGGCGCATCAGAAATGGGCTGGCTCGAATTTTACACCAGACTTTGTTTCGGAGGTGGTGCCATCATTGTGTTGCTGACCCTTGCTTCCTGGTGGTATTTTTTAAAAAAGAAAAAAGGGCACGTTGCATTAAACACACCCCTAATAAACAGTTTTACCCTATGATGAACAACAAATTTGACGTCGCCATTGTCGGCGCAGGAATCGTGGGACTGGCCATGGCGTACACCGCCGCCCAAAAAGGCGAAAAAGTTATCGTGTTTGAAAAAAATCCGAGAGCAGTTGGCGCTTCGGTGCGCAACTTTGGTCTTCTGTGGCCCATCGGACAACCGGCAGGCGACCTCTTCGACCGCGCCATGCGCAGCCGCGAAACGTGGCTGAAAGCATCCGAAAAATGCGGTTTGTGGCTCAAACAAAACGGATCGCTGCACCTTGCTTACCACGATGATGAAATGGACGTGCTCAACGCCTTTTACGAACAATCCGACGCCGGGTACCGTGTAAAAATGCTTTCGCCAGACGATGTGCAGGCTTATTCACCCGCTGTAAAAACCCATGGACTGAAAGGCGGCATGTACAGCGAAACGGAATGTACCGTAACGTCACGTCAGGCCATTCCACAACTGGCCGCGTACCTGGAAAATGAGCTTGGCGTCGAATTCCACTTCGGCTCAGCGGTTACCCATGTAGCTTCCGGTGTATTGTCTGATTTTTACGAAACCTGGCAGGCTGAGCGGATTTTCATCTGTTCCGGCACCGAGTTTGAAACCCTTTATCCAAATATTTTCCGCAGCAGCGGCATCACCAAATGTAAATTGCAGATGTTGCGCACCAACACCCAGCCGTCCAACTGGGACCTGCAAGCCTCCCTCTGTGCCGGGCTCACGCTGCTTCACTACGCTTCGTTTGCCCACCTCAACGAACTGCATGCCGTTCGTGAACGTTACAACCACGAAAATCCGGAGCTCGCCAAATACGGCATCCATGTGCTGGTATCCCAAAACCAGTTCGGCGAAATCATTCTGGGTGACAGCCATGAGTACGGCTGGGATGTTTCACCGTTCGACAGCCAAAACATCAACCGCCTCATCCTGGAATACCTCGGCACCTTCGCCCATTTCCCCGATACCACCATTGCCGAAACCTGGTACGGCATCTACGCCAAACTACCTGGCCGCACCGATTTTGTCGTGGAAGCCGAACCCGGGGTGTACATTGTTAACGGTCTCAGCGGTGCAGGTATGACGATGAGTTTTGGACTAGCGCAAGAAATTGTTTAGCAGGCAGCGGGCTACTGCCTGCTGTTCAAAAAATCCTCCACGTTGTCCAGTTCGGGCGATTCGAGCAGCGATTTCCAATCGAACTTTTCATCGAAGGGCGTAAGCAATTTCTGAGGGTCGAGCAGCCGTGTGTCTACCGGGAATGCACGGTAAGGGGAAAAATCTGGTTTATCGGTAAACAAGTCCGACAAATCGGTGGCTGCTGCATCGTACTGGTTGAGGTAGGGCGTGCCCAGGATGTTCCAAAACGTTTTAAAAATACTGCCGAAACTCGTGTGTGTATGGCTCACGTGGTTGCGTTTGGCCCAGGGCGAAATGACCATCAGGATGCTGCGGTGGGCATCCACGTGGTCGTTGCCGTCCTGCGCATCGTCTTCGGTCACCACAATCGCCATGTTTTTCCAATACGGTGTTTGTGATAGAAACTCCACCACACGACCGAGTGCCAGGTCGTTGTCTGCCATGTAACTTTCCCGGAACGGATAACCTGCATTGGCCCGTTCGCCGGCGCCGTGGTCCTGAGGCAGCATAATGGTAATGACTGATGGCATGGGTTCTTTGCCCGAAAGCCATTTGTCTTTTACCTCCTGCATAAACATGTCGGCTCGGAACTGGTCTGGGATGGCCATGTTGTAGGTAGGGTATTTTTCCGAGGAGTGACCGTAAAGCGGGCCGGGAATGGGATAATTGATCAGCACTTTCTGACCATAGTATTTCATCGTGGAGTCGGAGAAATTGGAACCCATCTCCGTGCCGAATCCGAAATTGAAAAACGAAACGTCGTTGCGCTCGAGATGGTCCCACATCGAGCCCGCCTCATTGTAATCTTCCGGGAAAATGGCACCAGCCGAGCCGTACCAGCCGTATTGGCCTTTGGCTTTTCCGCTTGCTTTAACCTCGCGATGACCGCCATAGGTGGCCGACACTGTGGTTTCCATCCATTCGTTGGGATAGGTATTCACGAGCCAACGGTGGCCGTCGGCCGAGTGGTCGGAATCAACGTAAAAATTGTCGCTCACTCCAAAACGCTGCGCAAGGGCCAGATGGTTGGGCATTACCGTAGCGTTTTCCACTGTAGTCGTTTTGTTTTTGTTGGAAAACGTTCGGTTGTAGCCGTAACGTGCTATAGCAGGGTCGCCTTTGCCGTTTTTCAACTGTCCGAACACCTCATCGTACGTCCGGTTTTCTTTGGAAATAAACACGATGTATTTGATTGGACTTTCTTTTTCACCCGGGAACAAAGGCACAGGGTTGGTTTTGCGCGCCGCCAAGGCCGGGTCGGTTACCGAACGAACGTTGAAATTGTTTTCAAGTACTTGTTGCGTGTATTGCTTCAAATCGTTGTCCGGCGGAATGTCGAGCATGGTTAAGGAGCCGTGCATCAAGTGGCCTACGTAATTACCTTCCGGGCCTTCCTTAAATGTGTAGCCACCATTGGGTCCACTGCCGTAACCTTTGGCATTGGCCACGATAAGCTTGCGGCCGTTGGGCGAAACGGCCAGTTTGGACGGGAACCAGCCCACGGGCAGATGCCCAATGACCTCAAGCGATGGCACGTCGATCACTGCCACTGCATTGATGCCCGATTCGGCCACATACAGGCGTTTTTGATCGGGAGACAAAGCAACGCCGAAAGGAATAACTCCGCGGTGGCGCGACAACTGCGGCAGAGGTTTGAGGAAAATATTTTTCACCACATTGCCTTTCACCGGGTCGATCACCGAAATGCAGTCGTTGTTGCCGTTCGTCACAAACACATGCGATGCCGTGGCCACAAGCGAGTTCGGACTGGAGCCACCCACTGCCGGGATGCCTTCTATTTTTTCACCAACGAGAAAACCCGTTTTGATTTTGTGTTTGACCACGGGTACAGCGCCGGAAACATCCACAGACCATACCGAAAATGATTCGGGCACGTTGGGATCGCCCAGGCCGGGCACGTCGAGTTGGTCTTTTTTGTACCCTTCCTTCATTTCCTTGGAGCCGTAAGCCGACGTAGGAAAATCGGCGGCGGTGCCTTTGGGATCTTTCGAATCTATGTTGTTGAGGGGTTTGTATTCAAACACGCCTACGTTGGCCACGTGTACTGTTTTTTCGTCGGGCGACAAAGCGACACCAAAAGGGTAGCGGCCTACAGATACATAATGAAGCACCTTACGTGTGCGGGTTTCGGCCACCACGAGGCGAAAATTGCTTTGGTCGCAAACGTACAGGATTTTGCCGTCGCGCGTCATGGCCATGTCGCCGAGGTAGCCGTCGGGGTTACCCGCCTCGGCACAAAGGATGGAGTCGATTTTTGCGCCGGAGTGCAGGTCGTAGCGGAAAAGTTTGTTCGACTGTCCACCGCTTACCCATACGCTGCGGTTGTCGGGTGTGATGGCCAGGCCCATAAACACGTCTTCGAGCAGTTTTGGATCGTTTTGGGCGCCTTCAGGCACCTGTCGCACGGTGGGTTTGCCGGAGGCCGGATTTTCAAGAATGGTGATCGAAAATGGGCGGTTGCCGGAATTGGCGGTTACGGCCACCGAACCGTCGGCCGACAAAGCCAAGCCGTACGGGTGTGGAGCGATGCGAACCGTGGAACCCATAGGTTCTACAATGCGTCCATTGGGTATGATGGTGGCGCCTGCGGGTTGAAGTGCGCAGTATTGGTCGCCAGCGGGCGCCTGCACAACCCAGGTGCCCAGCGACGTAATTTGGTTTTTGGAAGAACGGCAGGCAAAGGCAAAAAGCACGGCTGCCAAAGCAAGGTAAAAGGGTATTTTCATGGATGCGTATTTTTGGTGAAGGTGGGGACTTCGCATGAGGGTCCCGACCAAATACGTATGAAATGAATGTAAATTTTGCCGCCATGAGCGGCTTGATTTTTGTATTTTTGTAAAAATTTCAACCTGCCATGGTAGCTGTATCCCAGCTTTTGCCGATCGACCTTGCCTACAAACTGCCGCCGGGAATTTCCCTGCTGCTGGATGGCAGCGGTTTGTCTGCCGGGCAGTTTGCCGACTTGTGCAGGTCTAATCCTGATCTCCGGATTGAACGTAACGCGAACCATCAAATCATCATCATGGCGCCTACATCATCCGAAACTGGCAATTTTAACGCTGAAATTTCCGCCGAAATCGTTCTTTGGAATCGAAAAGCCAGCCTCGGAAGGGTTTTCGATTCCTCTACGGGTTTCACCCTTCCCAACGGTGCCGAACGCGCTCCCGATACCGCCTGGATTGCCAAAGCGCGGTGGGATGCCTTGCCCAGGGCGCAAAAGCAAACCTTTGCATTTATTGTACCCGATTTTGTGCTCGAACTGCGTTCCAAGGGTGACAACCTTGCCGCTTTGAAACTAAAAATGGAGGAGTACATGCTTTGTGGTTGTCGCCTGGGCTGGCTAATCGATCCGCAAACCAAACATACCCATGTGTATGTGGAAAATGAAGCAATTCGAACGGTGCCTTTCGATGAAATTTTGACCGGCGGCGAGGTGATGCCGGGACTGGAAATGTGCCTCACACAGGTGCTTGGTTTGTAATTTAACCTGTACTTCATCCGCCAAAGCTACTTTCGCAAAAAATTTGTCGAATGCGCTTTTTGTCCTGCTTTGTATTCGTTTGCCTATTCGGAGCAAGCCCGGCCTTTTCCGCCACCGACACCATTCCCGCACCGCCCGATTCCTCTGCTTACACCCTGAACGAACTTGTCATTTCTGCCCAACGCAGTCAGAAATACCGTTTTGGCACGCCTGAGGCCATCGCAATACAACACGACAAAACCATATGCCAACGCCAGGACCGCACCACGCCCGAAGCTTTATCCATGGTTCCCGGCGTTTTTGTCCAAAAAACCAACCACGGTGGAGGTTCGCCTTTTATTCGCGGCCTCACCGGAAACCAAACCCTCCTGCTGATCGACGGCATCAGGCTCAGCAACGCGACGTTTCGCTACGGACCAAACCAATATTTCAACACCCTTGATGTATTCAGCCTGCAAAACATTGAAGTGCTGCGCGGCAGCGGTTCGGTACAATACGGCTCGGATGCGCTCGGCGGCGTCATCCAGGCTTTCAGCCGCGATGTGGATTTTGAAGAAAAATTCCGTTGGGGTGGCGATGTGTTGCTGCGCGGCGCTACACAAAACATGGAACAAAGCATGAGGGTCGGGTTAAACGCCGCCACAACCAAAGCGGCGTTTACTGGCGGACTGAGCTGGCGCAATTTCGGCGACCTGGCAGGCGGCGACACCACCGGCAAGCAATCACCCACCGGCTACCGCGAAATGGATTTCGATTTGAAAGCTAAATTTGCCGTGTTGCCAGCCATGACCCTTACGGTGGCGCATCAAAACGTAAACCAGGACAATGTTCCCGTTTACCACAAGGTGCAACTTGAAAATTTTGCAGAAAACAAATTCGACCCACAACACCGCGACCTTACGTATGCCCGACTGGAGCACAAGCTTGAAAACAATTTCTGGAAATCTTACCGACTTACCGCCTCGCTGCATCAAACTGAAGAGGGCCGTATGAGCCGGAAAAACGGCTCCGAAACAATGCGAACCGAAAACGATAAGGTTCGGTCGCTGGGTTTTTCAGGAGAGGTTTCAACTGCTTCAAACAGTGCCTGGTCGGCCATTTCGGGCATCGATGTTTACCACGACCTGGTGAACAGCACGCGCACCGAGAAAACAAACGGTATGGTGACCGGGATCAGGGGTTTGTATCCCGACGGCTCCACCATGACGAGTTTCGCGGCCTTTACCCTGCACGAGCTCAACCTTAACCGTTGGTTGTTCACAGCAGGCGCCCGTTGGAATACGTTTGTGATCAACGTGGAGGACGAAGCCATCGGCACGGCGCAGCTCACGCCATCGGCATTGGTAGGCAACGCCGCCGTTTTGTACAAATTGGGCGGACGTTCCAATGTTTTCACCTCCATCAATACGGGTTTCCGCGCACCCAACATCGACGACCTGGGAACGCTCGGCATCGTTGATTTCCGTTTTGAAACGCCCAATTACAACCTGAAGCCTGAGCATTCAGTACAGGTTCAGTTGGGGTACCAATGGTTGTCGGAAAAGTTATCAGCCGAAGCATATGTGTACCGCAATGAGCTGCGCGACCTCATCACCCGCGTCAAAATGGATACTCAAACCATGCAGGGTTATCCTGTTTACCAAAAAGAAAATGTGGAAGAAGGTACCGTCCAGGGCTTCGAAACTTCGGTGGAATACCGCTTTCTGCCCCGCTGGCATGTTCAGGGCAGCCTTACGTACACCTACGGCCAAAACATTACCAAAAACGAACCCATGCGCAGGATTCCACCGGTATTCGGTCGACTGGCCCTACAATACACCGCAGGCGCCTGGTTCGTCAGCACCGAGTGGGTAGCAGCCGGCGATCAGGAGAGACTTGCCCAGGGCGACATCGACGACAACCGCATACCCGACCGTGGAACGCCAGGTTGGAACGTGGTTAACCTCTACGGTGGTTACCAGTGGCGCATGTTGCGTATTCAACTCAACACCCTGAATTTGTTCCATACCGATTACCGAACACACGGCTCGGGGGTTAATGGTATTGGACGTTCGGCGTTTGTTACATTGGGGTTGGAGTGGTGATTGGTTAGACTTAACCTAAATGCCGAACCATCAATTCCTCCAACCACAGAAAATCGGTTACCGGTCGATCGGCGACTTTGGCCTTTTCGTCGAGCCTGCGCAGCGCAATGTGTTGTTCAAATAAGGGATCTTTTTCAAAATCGGCCATTTGTTCCATGGTCATGCGCCCGCCTTGTTTTTTAAGGGTGATTTTACTGGCTTCGGAGAGGCCATTGAAATATGCGGAATCGGCACCCACAAGGTAACGTTTTGCTTCCACGTGGTTGACCACCAGCTGCGCGATTTTTTCAGAAAAACCCATTTGCCTCAAGGCTTCTGCTCCTACCGTTTCGTGGCTCCAAACGCCGTAACCTTCCATGCCATCGTGGTCGCACAAGTGACCATAATCGTGTAAAAAGGCCGCAAGAATAAACTCCTCGTCTTCAGGACGTGTTTTTTTCGCCCATTCTGCCGACTGCACGGCATGTTCAAGTTGGCTTACAGGTTCGCCGTGGTAAGCTTCGTGTCCGCGGCTCAGGTACTCATTCCTTAGTGTCTGGATGATGGCAAGTTGTTTTTCCATATTTTATAAAAAAGCCGGGGCGCTGATTGTGCAGCGCCCCGGAAGGTAAATCGTGACAGAGTTTACTTAAGATGCCACATTTTGGTGTTGATATCGTTGGGCCCTTGACGTTGAATCGCATCTTCATTGCTGTCACCGTTGAGTTTTTCTTCGCTCAGCGGGTAAAAGAAACGAACGGGGATCCTATCGTCGTTCTGGTTGGAAACAGCCGGCGTGAGGAAAGGAATGCCCGTACGGCGCCAGTCGAACCAGGCTTCAAGTCCGTTGTAGTACAAGGAAATCCATTTTTGCAAACCGATCTTGTTCAGTTTCTCCTGTTGCGTGCCTGTAAATTCGGTTTCAGGCTGGTTGAAGAAACCGTCCGAAACATTGAGACCGTAAAAGTTATACGAAGCGGACACGCCGTTTTTATAAAACGTTTCGGCATCGCCGCTGATCAAACCTTTTTCGGCGGCTTCGGCGAGCAGGAACTGAAGTTCGGCGAAGGTCATGATGATGCCTTTTGCAACCGTAAGACCGTAAGGGGTAATGGATTCTTCATAAAACACATTACCGATACGCGATTGAAATTGCGGTCCACCGTTGTACTCAAGCGCATTAACATCGTTCATACCGTTGGGAATACCTACGTAGTCCGTTGTATCCGAAGTTTCGGTATCAGGCGTTGGACGGAAAAGGATGGGCAACCTTGCGTCGTCAAGCGAATTTAGGGTATCCAGAAGGGTTTTGCCCGCTCGGAATTCGTTGAACGAACCGATCCGTGCAGCGTAGAGCGGAAACTGGTCGGGCGAAGATGTCAGGAACGTGTAAACGCCGCTGTCATCGTTGCTTTCAAACAAGGGGTACTTGCCAGCGTCGGCCAGTATTTCACGAAGGTCAGCACCTACGTCGCGTTTGCGCGAAATGCGCATGAGACTGCGTACGCGCAGGGAGTTGGCGAGTCTTTTCCATTTGGCTACGTCGCCTCCGTAAATGATGTCGCCAGCAACAACTTCACTGGAAGAACCCAAAAGATCATTGGCGACTTTGAGTTCGGCGAGAATGCCGTTGTAGATGTCTTCCTGTGCATCGTATTTGGGATAGTTTTCACCTTCCTTGGCCTGAATGGCATCCGAATAAGGCACATCGCCATAAGCATCGGTAGCAAGCGAAAACATCCAGCAACGGAGCACAAGTGCTATGCCCTTGTAGTTGTTTTCGCCGTTCGCTTCACTTTGAGCAATGATGTTGTTTACGTCGCGCATGTTGTCGTAAACGGTGTTCCAGATGCCGTTTTGCTCTCCCCAGAGGTAGCGGTCTTCGTTTACGAACTGGTTTTTGGCATTGTGCTGGATAACGATGTTGCCGATGCCCCAGGCTTCGCCCATAACGGTGTTGATCACGTCGCGTTCAATTTGCGGCAACAACAGACTGGAATTTACCGCTGTGGGAGCGTTGGGGTTTTGGTTGACTTCGTCGAAATCCTTGGTGCAACCGGTTATGGCGAATGTAAGGCCAACAACCGCCAGGAATTTTATAAAAAGATGTTTCATGTCGTACATGGTTGAAATGAAAATGGATAGAATTGGACGTTAGCGAGATTTAGAAACGGAAATTCACGTTAACACCCCAGCTGCGTACGGATGGCAAGGCTACCGATTCAACACCCGGGATCACTGTGCCGCCGGAGGTCGACGACGTTTCAGGGTCGATGTGCGGAACATCCGTCCACAAAGCAAGGTTGCGGCCTACGAGGCTTACGGTAAAGTCGCGCAGCGACGAGTTGCCGAAAAGTTTGTTGGGCAACGTATAACCGAGACGCAATTCACGCAGTTTCACAAACGAAGCATCGTACACCACGCCTTCGATGAGGCGGCGGCCAAGTGTATAGGACGTGTGCCATTCACGGGCGGTGAGTTCGGTGTTGTTTGCGCTGAACGTACCGTCGGCGTTTTGAACCACGCCTTCCCCAGTAACGCCGTTGCCTTCAACACTCAGGTCGTATCCGTTTGCACGGCCTTCAAGCGTTTCTTTGATCTGACCACCTTCGCGACCAACCGTTTGGGTGTGTGAGTATACTTCGCCGCCTACACGGAAATCGAACAGAAAACCAAGCGACAAACCTTTGTAACGGAAATTGTTGTTGATGCCCATCAGGTAGTCGGGATTGTAATTGCCCAGTTTGATGGTGTTGGGAGTAGCAATAGGTTTGCCCTGGCTGTTGTACACGATCTGGCCAACGTTCTGACCGGTGGGATCGTAGTATGCGCTTTCCGGATCGTCGCTTACGCGCTGGTAACCGATGCCGTACATGTCGCCCATTTGTTCACCGATGCGTGCTTCAACCAACACATAACGCGAAGCCATCAGGTAGCTGGTGATCTCTTGTCCGGAAACCGGATCTTTGAACAGTTCCTTCACTTCGCTGCGGTTGCGCGAGAAGTTCACGGCAACATCCCACGAGAAGTTCTGTTTGCGTATCGGCGTGATGTTCAGCGTTACTTCAATGCCTTGGTTCTGGATCAAACCGGCGTTGATGATTCGGGCGCTGTATCCGGAAGCATTGGTAAGCGAAATGGGAAGAATCTGGTTCTTACTCTGTGTGTTGTAGTAAGCAAAATCGACACCGAGGCGGTTCTGGAAAAAACGAACATCGAAACCGGTCTCGATCGAAGTACTGATCTCAGGCTTCAGATCGGGGTTTACCAAAACGCTTGATTCGCTGTACGATGGGGATCCTTGAACGGGCGTTTGGGCGTTGTAAATGGTTTCAAGCTGGTACGGGTCGGTATCATTGCCCACCTGGGCTACACCGAAACGCAGTTTTGCAAACGAAATGGCTCCATTGGGATCCCATTGGAGGGCGTCGGAAAGCACAAAGCTGAGGTTGGCGGCGTAATAGAGGTAGCCGCGGGAATCGCTCGGCAGGGTGCTCGACCAGTCGTTGCGAAGTGAAACATCAAGGTACAGGTAGTTGTTGAAGCCGAGCTGGCCGGTACCGTACAAAGAGTTGATGCGTTTTTCCGTATACGGCGTGTTGGTCAGGTTTTGCAGGGCTACGCGCGAGTTGCTGAGGGCAAAAATACCGGGAACGGCAAGTTCGGGAGCGATCACGTCGCTGAACTGGCCAACCTGACGCATGGTGTTGCCACCAAAACCTACGTTGAGGTCGAAGCGCTCGCTGAGGGCTGTGCGGTAATTGAGCAGGAAGTCGAGGTTGGTTTCCGTAAAGTTGATGCGCTCTTCGCGGTAGCTGCCGCGAACGAAACGCTGGGTGCTGTAGGCACGGCGACGGGCACGGAACTCGTTGTTCACGTCGGTGCCGCCACGTACCATAAGGCTGAGCTTCGAGGTGAAGTCATAGGTAGCCGAAACGTTGCCGAAAATACGGTTGTAGGTTTGACCGTTGGTGTTTTCGTAGAGGTTGAAGTATGGGTTGTCGTGGTAGTTGTAGTTGAAACCATACTGGTTCAGGTCTTCACGGCCTTCCATCCAGTAGTCTCGCATGGAGGAAACATCAACACTACGGCCCAGCCAGCAGTTGAACAGGTACATGATGTTTTCCGTTCCGTAGCTGAGGTTAGGACGGTTGTCGCTTTTGCCGTTGATGTAGTTGATGGCTGTGCGAACGCGCAGTTTGGGCGAAAGGGTGAGGCCGCCTGCAAAAGCAAGGGTGTTGCGCTTCAGGTCGGTGTTGGGCACCGTTCCCGTTTGGTCGAGCCAGGTGTACGAAAGTCGGAAGTCTCCTTTGTCGTTGCTGCCAGCGGCGGCCACGTTGTAGGTTTGGGTCAATCCGGTTTCAAAAAAGTTCTTGATGTTGTCGGGACGAGAAACCCAGGGCGTAGCCTCTATGGCGCCGCGTGCAGCCAGTTGCTGATCGAGGTCTACCGGACCGATGGCCGTAAACAGGTTACCTACGTCGCCTCCACGCAAACCGTTGGAGGTGGGTGAGTCGAACTGATCGAGGAGCTGGCCGTTGAATGCGGGTCCCCAGCTTTCATCAACACCGTCGGCCGTGCCGCCTCCGTTACCATCTACGAAATTGAAATTGCCGCCGAGGCCCTGGCCGTATTGGTTTTGGTAATCGGGCAGACGAAGCACATTTTCGAACGAAACCGTCGAATTGAACGACAGGCCGAGACCTTTGGTGTTTTTACCACTTTTGGTCGTAATAAGGATAACACCGTTGTTGGCGCGCGATCCGTAAAGGGCCGCCGCACTGGCGCCTTTAAGTACGGTGATCGTTTCCACGTCGTCGGGGTTTACCACAGCGGCACCGTTTCCATAATCGGTATCCTGGTAGCTGCTGCCCGAATTGCCGCGGAAATCGTTGGAAATGGGAACACCATCGACTACAAACAAGGGCTGGTTGCGGTTGATGTTCAGTGAGCGCTCGCCACGAATCGTCACACGAGCCGACGAACCGATGCCCGACGGGTTGTTAACGATGGTTACACCGGCTACTTTACCGGCAAGCGTGCTCACCAGGTTGGTTTCACGCGCTTTGTTGAGGTCGTCGCCGTCAACTTCCTGTGTGGCATAACCCAGCGATTTTTTCTCGCGGCTGATGCCCAAAGCGGTTACAACAACTTCCTTAAGCCCTTCACCCTCTTCCAGCTTGATAACCAGAGGAGCGACGTTTTGGGTTACCGTAACCGACTGGCTTACGAAACCGATGAGCGATACATTGAGTACATCGCCTGCGGCAGCTTCTACGACAAACGAACCGTCGACGGAAGAAATGGTGCCGCGGTTTTGTCCAATGACCGTAATCGTTGCACCTGCCAGAGGTTCGCTGCTAACAGCGTCGATTACCTTGCCGGTTACTTTGATAAGTTCGACAGGTGGGGAGGTGGGTGAAATGTTAGCCGCAGGTGTAAACGCCGTTTGGGCGCTGACAGCAACAACGGACAATAATGTTAGTGCAAGGGCACAACAAGTACCCTTGAAGGTTTGGTAAACAGCCTTCATTGTTGGAAAAAGTTTGGTGTAGAATGGATGTGTAGGATTAAGCCCTAAAATGGCATACAGCCAGCGTCGGACAGGCAGTCGGGAGAACAGCAATTGCTAACAAAATACCAACCCTGTTTTTCGGTCACAAAAGTAGACATCACCTTTCTAATCCTATTTTAAGTTTTGATTAAGTTGTTTTTATAAAATAAAGTATTTTTAATGTAACATTAAAATGTTGCTATTGTAAAGCAGCTTTTTCATCAATTTCATTTAAAAAAAATACATGAGTACGTGTCACCCAACGTGTCGTTTACCAATTGCAATTGCCAACTTGGTGATCATTCTCTACAAAAGGACATGACCGATACCTGTTTTCACAACCATATAGAATGGGTTTGCAGCCATCTGCGAAAAACCAATCACGACATCCGCATCGCCATGTGCTGGTTCAGCAACCTTCGCATTTTTCAAATTTTAATAGGAAAACTACAAGTCGGTATCGCCGTTGAACTGGTCATCGAATTCGACGACAACAACATCCGCGAGGGCGGACTCGACTTCGACCATTTCATCCAATCGGGAGGCCAACTTTCTGCAGCACACAACGCCTCCCTCATGCACCACAAATTTGCGGTTATCGACAACACAATACTTCTCACAGGTTCTTTCAACTGGACCAACAACAACAACTCGGAGAACATGGTCGCCACCGATGAACCTACAGCTGTTAGTGCCTTTCTCACGGAGTTCCTCCATTTAAAAACAAAAGGACGGCTGTTGCAAAACACCTCGGACATAACTGTGAAAACAAGTGCTCCAGCAGCTGCCGAAACCTTTCACACACTCGAACAACTCCGCAAAAACATTGCCGGCGGCAGCAAATGCTGGGTGGTCAAACTGCATAAAAAGCAGATCAAAGACCCGCTCTTTTTTCAAAAAAAACAATTTCCATTTGACCATGAACTGCTTTCCCAGCCCTATTGGACCCACTACACCCAATTTTCACCAAACCATTTCGAAAACTGGCTAAACAGCCAAACCACCTTCACCAACATACAAATTCGTTACCTGAACACCTGGTACCGGCGCATCCGTCCCGGCGACGTATTCCTGCCCATCGGCACTAAAAACGAACTGCTCGGCATAGGTGTCGTTCATGCAGGCGCGACCAACTACCATAACGGTCCGCACAAACCAGTAACCTGGATCCAACACAAAATACCCTCCATTCACTTACCCGGCCAATACCCCATCGGCGCACCCGTTCAGTACCTCGGTTCCGGCATGCAACTCCTTCAAACCATATTCGCAAACCATCCATAAAACTTCCACAAGCCAAACCAACAACCCTGTTCAGCCACACAGAAAAAGAGTGCGGTCTTTGCAAAACACCCACAAGCCAAACCAACAACCCTTCTCAGCCACACAGAAAAAGAGTGCGGTCTTTGCAAAACTTCCACAAGCCAAACCAACAACCCTGTTCAGCCACACAGAAAAGGAGTGCGGTCTTTTGCAAAACTTCCACAAGCCAAACCAACAACCCTTCATTTCAGGGTATTTCAAATAAAAAAAACAGGGTTGCCAGCCGTAGGCTGGAACCCTGTTTTTTTTATTTGAAATACCCTGAAATGAAGGGTTTCAATTAATCCTTATCGCTTCCCAGAGCTTCCTTCAGTTGAGCAAGAACATCGAGGTCGCCCAAGGTTTCTTTTTCAACTTTTTTCTGTACATCCTGGATTGCGGTTTGTTGTTCACCTTCTTCTTTAACGCGTTCAGCCTTTACACTGGCTTCCGCTTTGTGCTTCAGATCCTCAAGGTAACGTGCGTGCGAAACCAGGATGCGGCGATCGTCTTTGTTGAATTCGATCACTTTAACCGTAAGTTCTTCGCCTACGTTAACAGGAGTGCCATCTTCTTTTTTGATGTGCTTGGCTGGCGAGAACGCTTCCAGGCCGTCGGGCAGTTGGAACGTAGCGCCTTTGTCGTCGCGTTTCAGCACCACAGCTTCGTGGTACGATCCTACAGGGTACGTGTTTTCAAACGTATCCCAAGGGTTATCGAGGATTTGTTTGTGGCCAAGGCTGATCTGGCGTTTGTCCTTGTCGATGTCGAGTACGATCACCTCAATGGCACTGCCCACTTTCGTGAACTCGCTGGGGTGGGCGTAACGTTTCGTCCAGGAAAGGTCGCTGATGTGAACCATGCCGCCCACGCCTTCGCTGAGCTCAACGAAGATGCCGTAGTTGGTCATGTTTTTCACCGTGCCTGAGTGGCGGCTGTCGACCGGGAAACGGCCGTCAATTTCGCTCCAGGGATCAGCGGTAAGTTGTTTCACAGAGAGCGACATTTTGCGGTCGCTGCGGTCGATGGTTACGACGCGGGCTTCCACTTCCTGGCCCATCTTGAAGTATTCCTTGGCATTGATGCTTTGGTTGCCCCAGCTGATTTCGCTGATGTGGATCAGACCTTCTACGCCGGGCATGATTTCAACAAATGCGCCATAATCTTCGATGTTCACGACGCGGCCTTTAACCACGGCGCCTTCGGCGATGTCGGCAGAAAGAACTTCCCACGGGTGCGGGGTGAGTTGTTTAAGACCGAGGCTGATGCGTTTTTTGTTTTCGTCAAAATCAAGAACCACCACGTTGATGCGCTGGTTGAGCGCAAGCACTTCGCTCGGGTGACCGATGCGGCCCCAGCTGATGTCTGTGATGTAAAGCAGACCGTCGACGCCACCCAGATCGAGGAACGCACCGAAGTCGGTGATGTTTTTAACGATGCCTTCGAGTACCTGACCTTTTTCAAGGCTGGCGAGGATGTGTTCGCGCTGTTCGGCGAGATCGCTTTCGATGAGGGCTTTGTGGCTAACAACGGCATTTTTGATTTGCTCGTTGATTTTAACCACTTTGAACTCCATCACTTTGCCTACGTACTGATCGTAGTCGATAACGGGTTTGATGTCGATTTGTGAACCGGGCAGGAAGGTTTCCAGACCGCTGCAGTCAACAATAAGACCACCTTTGGTTTTGCTAATGACGGTACCGCGGATGATGGTGCCGTTTTTGAACGAGTCGACGATGCTTTCCCAGGCGCGGAGGATTTTGGCCTTCTTGCGCGACAGACCAAGTTGGCCCTGGCTGTCTTCCTGGCTTTCAACGTAAACTTCTACGATGTCGCCTGGCTGAATGTCGGGCGTGTCACGGAATTCGCTCAAGGAAACAAGACCGTCGCTTTTGTAATTGATGTCGAGAACCACATCACCACTGCTGATGGCGCTTACGCGGCCGCGGATGATTTCGTTTTCGGCAACATTGCTCAACGTAACGTCGTACTGTTCCAAAAGGTCAGCGCGCTCAGCGTCTGTATAGGCGATGGCACCGCGCTTGTCCATTTTCCAGTTGAAATCCATGAAACCTGTGCCGGTTACAAGCGGGTCGAAAACAGGAAGAATCACTTCTTCTTCATCATCGGTATCCGATTCGCCAGCTTCCAAAGGAATGCCGGCCGATTTGGTTTTGGTAAACCTTTTTTCTGTGCGTGGAGCAGCTGGTGCCACTACTGGTGCAGCTTTTTCCGCTACAACCTCGGGAGCAACTTCAGCTACAACCTCAGGAGCAACTTCAGCTACAACCTCAGGAGCAACTTCTGTTACAACCTCAGGAGCAACTTCTGCTACAACTTCAGGAGCAACTTCCGCTACAACCTCAGGAGCAACTTCAGTTACAACCTCAGGAGCAACTTCAGCTACAACCTCAGGAGCAACTTCTGCTACAACTTCAGGAGCAACTTCCGCTACAACCACAGGAGCAACTTCGGCTACAACCTCAGGAGCAACTTCGGCTACAACCTCAGGATC